>Ga0209321_10000376_pt1 | contig 28836 bp, 27 predicted proteins | sample Rifsed16ft4_FD_184012 | JGI IMG/M metagenome (GOLD analysis project Ga0209321, IMG submission 184012) | Soil microbial communities from Rifle, Colorado, USA - sediment 16ft 4 - CSP-I_5_4 (version 2) | ecosystem: Environmental > Terrestrial > Deep subsurface > Rock core/Sediment | place: Rifle...
CCCGCCGAGACAGCGCTCGTGCGCCAGGCGCGGGCGGTTCTCGACGAGGCGCGCCTGACCCGCGACCGGATGGTCCAGCTCTGGGAGCAGAAGTTCATCGCCCGCGCCCAGCTGGACGCCGCGATCGCCGCGCTGGAGGTGGCGGAGGGGCGCATCCAGGACGCCGTCGAGGAGGTGCGGAACCGCCAGGCGCTCCTCGTCCAGCGCCGGACCGAGGTGGAGATCACCCGCCAGCAGCTCGCCGACACGGTGCTCGCCTCGCCCATCGACGGCGCCGTGAGCCAGCGCCAGGCGTCCGTCGGCGAGTACCTGAGCCCCGGCACCGCCGTGGTGACCGTCGTCCGGGTCCATCCGCTCCGGCTGCGCCTCGCCGTGCCGGAGCGCGAGTCGGGGAGCGTGCGCGTGGGCCAGACCGTGCGCGTCACGGTGGAGGGCGACGCGACCGTCTACGCGGGGCGGGTGGCGCGGCTGAGCCCCGCGATCCAGGAGCAGAGCCGGACGCTCATGATCGAGGCGGAGGTGCCGAACGAGCCCGGCCGCCTCCGGCCGGGCGCCTTCGCCAAGGCCGAGATCGTCACCCAGGCCGGCCGGCGGGTCGTGATGGTCCCGGCGTCCTCGATCATCGTCTTCGCGGGGATCGAGAAGGTGATCACGGTGCGCGACGGCCGGGCCAGCGAGACCCGCGTGCGGACAGGGCGGCGGGACGGCGATCGCGTGGAGATCGCCGAAGGGCTCGCCGCCGGAGAGCCCGTCGTCGTCCAGCCCGGCAACCTCACCGGCGGCCAGCCCGTCACGATCGCTCCCTAGGCGCCTCCCGTGCAGAAGCTCGCCGAAATCTGCATCCGCCGCCCGGTCTTCGCCGCGATGATCGTGCTGGCGCTCGTCGTCACGGGGGTCGCCAGCTATCTCCGCCTCGGAGTGGATCGCTTCCCGGCGGTGGACCTCCCGACGGTGACGGTCCGCACCGAGTTGCCGGGCGCCTCGGCCGAGGAGGTCGAGACCCAGATCTCCCAGCGCCTCGAGGAGGCGGTCAACACCGTCGCGGGCATCAGCGAGCTTCGCTCCATCTCCGGCGCCGGCGCGTCCGTGGTCATCGTGACGTTCCACCTCAACCGGGACATCGACGTGGCCGCCCAGGACGTCCGGGACCGCGTCAGCGCCGCGCTCCGCAATCTGCCGCGCGACACGAAGCCGCCCGTGGTCTCCAAGTTCGACAACGACTCGACCCCGGTGCTCACCGTCGCGCTCTCCGGCGACCGGTCGCTCCGGGAGCTGACGGAGCTGGCCGACAAGGTCGTGAAGGTCCAGCTCGAGCGCTCGTCGGGGGTCGGGGAGGTGCGGATCGTCGGCGGCCTCGCCCGGGCCATCAACGTCTGGGTAGACGCCGAGCGACTCTCGGCCTACCAGATCCCCATCACCGCGATCCGCGAGGCCCTGATCCGCCAGAACGCCGACGTGCCCGGCGGCAACGTCACGACAGGGTGGCGTGAAGAATCGCTCCGCACGATGGGGCGCGTGGTCGACCCGAAGGCGTTCAACGACCTGGTCATCACCACCATCGACGGCGCGCCGGTCCGGGTGCGCGACATCGGCCGGGCGGAGGACGGCACGAAGGAGCAGCGGTCCGCCGCGCGACTGAACGGCGTGCCGACCGTGACCCTGGAGGTGCGGCGCCAGTCGGGCGCCAACACGATCGCCGTCATCGAGGCCGCCAAGGCCAACCTGGAGCGCATCGCGACCCAGCTGCCGCCGGACGTCCGCCTCGAAGTGATCCGCGATCAATCCCGCTACATCTACGCGGCGCTCCACGAGATCAACATGCACCTGGTCATCGGGAGCATCCTGGCGAGCCTCGTGGTGCTGGCCTTCATGCGGAGCTGGCGCTCGACCGTCATCGCCGCGGTCGCCATCCCGGCCTCGGTCATCTCCGCCTTCGGGATGATGCGGGCGCTCAACTTCACCCTGAACAGCGTGACCATGCTGGCGCTCGTCCTGATGGTCGGTATCGTGATCGACGACGCCATCGTCGTGCTCGAGAACATCTTCCGCTTCGTGGAAGAGAAGAAGCTGAAGCCGTTCCAGGCGGCGCGGGAGGCGACGGCGGACATCGGCCTGGCGGTCATGGCGACGACGCTGAGCCTCGTGGTGATCTTCGTCCCCGTCGCCTTCATGTCGAGCATCTCGGGCCGCTTCCTCTACCAGTTCGGCATCACGGCCGCCGTGGCGGTCATGGTGAGCCTGCTGGTGTCCTTCACGCTGACGCCGATGATGAGCGCGCGGCTCCTGCGGGCGGAGGACCTCGCCGGCGAGGAGGAACGGCGCGAGGTGCGGTCCCGGCGCGGCTTCTACGCGTGGCTGGACCGCGGCTACGCCCGGTCCCTGGACTGGGCCATGCGCCACCGGCTGGTGGTGGTCGTGGTGTCCTTGGCCGTCATCGCCTCCTCGGTGCCCCTCTACGCGCTGGTGCGCCAGGACTACATCCCGACGGACGTGGACGAGGCCGAGTTCGAGGTGATCGTGACGGCGCCGGAGGGGATCAGCCTGGCGGCCATGGACGAGATCATGCGGGCGCTCGACGCCGAGGTCCGGGCCATCCGCGGCGTGCGGCTCGTCCTGGGCTCGGCCGGCGGGGGCTTCCTGGGGCGGGTGAACCAGGGCACGATGTACGTTCGCATCGCGCCGCACCGGGAGCGCATCTTCTCGCCCGGCCGGTTCTGGCTCGGGCTGGCCAGCGGCGATCCCCTGGAGGCGTTCCGGGGAAACTACACCCAGCGCGACCTCATGCAGGAGGTCCGCCGGCGCCTCCGGAAGTACCCGGATATCCGCGCCCAGGTGCGCAACGCCCCCGCGTTCAACATCGGCGGGGGCACGTTCGAGATCGACTTCGTCCTCCGCGGCCCCGATCTCCGGGCGCTGGCCGTGTACGCGGAGCGTCTCCGCGCGCGATCGGAGTCGCTGGGGATCGTGGATGCCGACACGACGCTGAGGCTCGACAAGCCCGAGCTGCGGGTCGAGATCGACCGGTCCCGGGCCGCCGACCTGCGGGTGGACACCGAGCACATCGCGGCCGCCCTGCGGCTCATGGTCGGCGGGGATCAGGAGGTCTCGCGCTTCCGCGATCCCACCGTCAACGACGACTACGACGTCCAGCTCCGCCTGACAGAGGCGGGCCGGACCGACCTCGCCACGATCTCCCGGCTGTACGTCCCGCGGGAGGGGAGCGGGCTCGTCCGGCTGGACAACCTGGTGCGCATCGCGCCGGCCCAGGCCGCCGCGCGCATCGACCGGCTGGACCGCCAGCGCGAGGTCCGCCTCCGGGCCGCCGTGGCGCCGGGGTACGCGCTGGCCGACCGGCTCGCCGCTCTGCGCGCCGCCACCACCGAGCTGAACCTCCCGCCGGGCTACTCGACGGCCGTGTCGGGACGCGGGCGCGAGCTGGACCGCACCTTCGTGGAGTTCCTGTGGGCGTTCCTGCTCTCGATCATCTTCATGTACATGATCCTCGCCTCCCAGTTCGAGAGCCTGGTTCACCCGGTCACGATCCTCCTCTCGCTCCCCCTGTCGGTGCCGTTCGGGCTCCTCTCCCTCTGGTACACGGGCAACACCCTGAACCTCTACTCGGCGCTGGGCATCCTCGTCCTGTTCGGCGTGGTGAAGAAGAACGCCATCCTGCAGATCGACCACATGAACAACCTGCGCGCGGCGGGCATGGAACGGCTGGCGGCGATCATGCAGGGGAACCGCGACCGGCTCCGGCCGATCCTGATGACCACGCTGGCCCTCGTGGCCGGGATGCTGCCGCTCGCCGTGGGCAGCGGCCCCGGGGCCGAGGAGCGGCGTGCCATCGCCGTCGTGGTGATCGGCGGGCAGACCCTCTCGCTCCTCCTGACGCTCTTGATCACGCCGGTCGCCTACTCGCTCTTCGAGGACCTCGCCAAGGCGCTCGGCCGTCCCATGGTGATCCGGGCCGGGCGGCGGCTGGCCCGCCACTTCCGCTTCCAGCGCCGCGCCACGTGATGCGGGGGCCGGCCCCCCGGCTCGCAGAATCCTTCGCCCGCAGGACATCTCCCTCCTATGATGATGCCAGGAGGGACAACGCACGAAGCCCTTGAGGCGGGCCCGCGGGCTCGGGCTGTTTGAGCAGCGATTTCAGTTAGAGCTCGTCCTCCACCCAGCGAATGCTGTCCGCGAATGGGCCGGTGTGCACTACGTCATGAAGGCGACGGTCGGCGGTCACCATGCGGCAGTTCTGGAGATGAGCGAGAGCTAGATAGAGGCTGTCGTAGACGCTCCGGTTGATGCCGTTGGCGATCTCAAAGGCGGGTTCCAGGAGGGTCTCGGAAAGGTGGAAGGCGAATGGGACGGCCAGAAGCGCTCGCAGGATCTCCCGCCCTTCGTCCAGGGTGACCTCGGTGAGCCTGATCTTCTTCCAGATAATGTTGCCGACCTCGGGCAGGAGGAGATCGGGAGCAACGAGTTCATGACCTTCTTCCAGCAATCGGCGGGAGGCATCGGTATGGACCTCGGGGACGAACCATTTCACCGCAACACTGGCATCTACAACATACCGGCTCACCGCCGCCGATCCTCGGCAAGGAGCGCAACGCTGTCAGTGTGTGAGCGTCCGGCTAGCCGCTGGCGAATGCGCGCGGCCAGGGCGCGGGCAGTCCCGGTATCCACGCGTGCGGCCTGCTCCAAGATGCTCTTCAGTTCCGCCTGAAGGGATCGGCCGTGCTTTCGCGCACGCGCCTTGAGTCTGTTGAGGGCCGCGGGACTCAGGTCCCGCACGAGCACCTTGGACATTGTTGACTCCCTCCGAGGATCGCCTGGATGCTATCAGAATGATAGCACAACATGCCCGGGTGTCTATCGCCTTCGGAGACGGGTGGCGATCTCCTGGGCCATCAGGAGACTCCGTGTCTTAGGCCGCCCATTCCTTGCCGAATAGCTCCGCCTGCTCCAGCACGGTCTGAGTCGCCTTCTCCTCCTTATCGGGCGGGTAGCCGTGCTTGCGCAGGATGCGTTTCACCAGCGTTCTGAGTTTGGCCCGGACGCTCTCCCTGACCGTCCAGTCAATGGAGACATTCTGCCGCACGGTTCGCACGAGCTCGCGGGCGATGGTCCGGAGCGTCTCATCCCCTAACACCTTGACGGCGCTGTCGTTCGTTTCCAGGGCATGCGCGGCTGCCGGCGGTTCACGTCAGTGACTCCAGGTACGGCCGCATCACGTTCTTGACCCGGCACATCGCGGCGTAGCGCCAGAGATCATCCATGGTCGCGCGCCGCCGCCGCCAGGAGTCTCGCAGCGCCTCCAGAGCGACGTCGAGGCCGATCTTATTCCGGTGCTTGAAGCAATCTGCCACGGTCTTTGCGGGGCTATAGACTTTGACCGTAACGCCCTCGATCCGGCGCTCCTCGATACCGCTGGTCAGGGCCTTGCCGGAGAAGCGAACGATCCGGAGCGCGAGTGCGCTTTCCTTGGGGGAGCGCGCTTTCGAGCCGATGGCCAGCCAGATTTCGTGCGGGGTCTGTGTCGTGAGCCCGTGAAGACGGAGAGCGGAGAGGAGGCAGACGACGCCGTGCGGGACTCGTTTGCAGGCTTGGGCCAGGGTGTGGTGCTCGGTGAAACGGTCTTGTGGACCGCTGTAGAGGCCTCGTCCTACCCGGGTAAGCAGACCCCGACGATAGAGACGTCGCACATGCTCTCGGGCGATGCCATGGGCCTCCAGGTCACGAGAGCGGACGATGCCGGCCTTCTCCACGAGACGGAGGGCTTGCTCAGCCTTAGAGTATTTCATCGGTGTGTTACGAAACGTCGGAAGTTACGCATATCTACCGACGTTTTGTAACACTATTTGGCGGCCAAGTCAACTGGCGCTTTTTCCGCGCCCAGGGGCAGTGTCACCCCTTCGGCTGCCAGGCCTTGAACTGCTCGCGGAGGACCTTCTTGTCGAACTTGCCCACGGTGGTCTTGGGGATGGCGTCCACGAAGACCACCTCATCGGGGAGCCACCACTTGGCGACCTGGGGGCGCAGGAACTCCAGGATCTCTTCCTGCGTGAGCGTGCCCTTACACTCGGGCCTGGGGACGATGCAGGCGAGCGGGCGCTCCACCCACTTGGGGTGGGGGACGGCGATGACGGCGGCTTCCAGGACCTTCGGGTGGGCCATGAGCATGCTCTCCATGTCGATCGACGAGATCCACTCGCCGCCGGACTTGATCAGGTCCTTGGTGCGGTCGGCGATCTGGATGTACCCCTCCGCGTCGATGGTCACGACGTCGCCCGTCCGGAACCAGCCGTCCGGCGTGAACTGCTTGGCGCCCTCGGGGTTGTTGTAGTAGGCCTTGACGATCCAGGGGCCGCGCACCTGGAGCTCGCCCATGGTCTTCCCGTCCCAGGGGACTTCCTGGCCGGCCTCGTCCACGGCGCGGAGCTCCACGCCCACGCTGGCGTAGCCCTGCTTGGCCCGCACGGCGAAGCGCTGGTCGTCGGGCCACGCGTCCATGTAGGACTTGAGCCGCGAGATGGTGCCGAGGGGGCTCGTCTCCGTCATCCCCCAGGCATGGGTCATGCGGACGCCGAACTTCTTCTCGTAGAGCTCGAGCAGGCTCCGGGGGGCGGCCGAGCCGCCGATGGGGATGCAGCGGATCGAGGAGAGGTCGAACCCCTCCTTCTCCACCAGCTCCTTGATGGCGATCCAGACGGTGGGGACGGCGCCCACGAAGGTGACCTTCTCGGCCTGGATGATCTCGGCGATGTCGCGGGGCTGGGGGTTGGGACCGCCGAAGATCTGGGTGGCGCCCACCATGACGCCCCCGAAGGGGACGCACCAGGCGTTGGCGTGGAACATGGGGACGATGTGGAGGATCACGTCGCGCTCGCTGATGCCGAGGGAGTCGGTCATGCACATGGCCAGGCAGTGGACGAAGATGGCCCGGTGGCTGTACACGACGCCCTTCGGGTGACCCGTGGTGCCGGAGGTGTAGCACATGCCGCAGGCGTCGTTCTCGTCGAGCTGGGGCCACTCGGTCATGGGCCGGGCCTCCCGCAGGAGCGCCTCGTACTCGAGGACTCCGGCCGGAATGGGGCCCGCGGTGTCGGGCATGATGATGTAGCGCCGGACCGTTTTGAGCTCCTTCCGGATCGGCTCGATGATGGGCCAGAGGCTCGCGTCCACCAGGAGGACCGAGTCCCCCGCGTGGTTGATGATGTAGGTGAGGTCCTGGGGCGAGAGCCGGATGTTGACCGTGTGGAGCACCCCGCCCAGGAGCGGCGCGGCCCAGTAGATCTCGAGATGGCGGTGGGAGTTCCAGGCGAAGGTCCCCACCCGATCGCCCTTCTTGATCCCCAAGGCTTGCAGGGCTCCGGCTAGCCGCGTGGTGCGCTCGCAGAAGTCGCCGTAGGTGTAGCGGAAGAGCGGGGCGCCGGGAATTCGTGTCGCCAGGGTCTTCTGCGCAAACAGCCGCCGGCACCGCTCGAAGAAGTGGGTCAGGGTGAGCGGGTAGTCCATCATCAGGCCTTTCATCTCATCTCCCTCCAAGGTCCTCGGACGTCGAGCAGCGGAAGCCGACGTGGTGGTGCCCCCGGGCGGTGCCCCGGTGCTCGTAGTAGCGGCGGATGGTGACCCGGAGCGCGTCGGCCCCGTCGTCGTGGCTGGCGCCTCGGACGACGCGCGTCGCCGTTCGGTCCGGGGCCTCGCGCCCGTCGTCCTTCCTGTACGGGTAGGGGCGGTACTGGCTCGCGGTCCACTCGCGGAGGTTGCCGACCATGTCGTGGACGCCGTGGGGGCTCGCCCCCGCCGGCTTCAGGCCGACGGGCTCGGTCGCGTTATACCCCCGACCGTAGACGGCACGATCGGGAGTCGGCGGGTCGTTGCCCCAGGGATAGCGCCGGCCGTCATTCCCGCGCGCGGCCTTTTCCCACTCAGCCTCGGTCGGCAGGCGCTTGCCCTTCCAGAGGCAGTAGTCACGGGCGCCGAACCAGGACACCTCCACCGCGGGGTGGTTCTCGAACATGGGGTCAGGCCTGAATATCTGAGCGCCGCGGCGGATCCTCGCGTCCTCGTCGTCCCGGTCGAAGTAGTCCTCACCCTCGGGGCTCTTGAGCCCCTTGGCGTTCAGAAAGGCCGCGAATTCGCCGTTGGTCACCTTGTGGCGGTCGATGTAGAACTGGCCGAGGTAGAGCCCGTGCTGGGGCGCCTCGCCGGGCGCGTCCCGGTCGCTCCCCATGAGGAAGGGGCCCCCGTCCACGAGCATCACGCCGTCGGCTGCCGCCGGCGCCACAGGAAGGAACACGAAGAGCGGGAGTAAACCCAACCCCGCCGTGCTCCGCATCGCTCAGGCGCCGGGGCCCTGGAGGGGGGACCCCCGGAGCTCGTCCCCCACGAATTCGCCCCGGAAGGCGGGATCCCGGAGCCGCTCGAACGTCTCCCGCTCGATGATGAGGCGCATCATTTCGGTGGACCCGGCGGTGAGGCGCGAGGCGCGGACGTCGCGGAGGATGCGCTCGATCGGGTACTTCTTGGTGTAGCCGATCCCGCCGAGGATCTGGAGCGACTGGTCGATGACCTCCCAGGCCGCTTCGACGCCCTCGAGCTTGGCCATGGCCACCTCCAGCCGGGCCGCCTTGCCGAGCCCCTGGTCCAGGAGGCGGGCCGCCCGGGTGTTGAGCAGGTACGCCGCGTCGAGACGGGTGGCGAGGCCGGCCACCGTGAAGGCGAGCCACTGGTGATCGCGGAGGCGCTTTCCAAACGCCTTGCGATGTTCCGCGTAATTCGCGGCGATCTGGAGGGCGCGGAGCGCCTGGCCCAGCTGGGCGCGGGTGGCCACGACGCGCTCGATGGCGAGCTCCTCCATCAGGATCTTCCAGCCCTGGGATTCCTCGCCGATCAGGTTGGCCGCGGGGATCTCCAGATTCTCGAAGGCGATCCAGGCTGAGCCGAGCCCCCGGAACCCCATCCAATCTGTTTGCACCTCCTTGATGTGGTAACCGGGGCGGTCAGTGTCCACGCAGAACATGGCGATGGCGTCGTGGCCGCCCCGGCGCACCTTGGCCGCGACGATGATATAGTCCACCGACTGGGCGCCGTCGATGAAGCGCTTCTGGCCGTTGAGGACGTAGGTCTTCCCCCGTCGCTCCGCCGTGGTCTGGATGGCCGCCGCGTCGGAGCCCGCCCCCGGCTCGGTCAGCGCCTGGCAGACGAACTTCTCCCCGGCGAGGGTGGGGCGGAGGTAATGATCGTGGAGGTAGGGCGAGCCGTACTTCCAGAGGATCACCCCGCCGTGGCTCGTGAAGGAGCGGCAGCAGGCCAGCGCCGCCGACCCCCAGTAGCCCGCCTGCTCGTTCACCAGCGCGTCGGAGAGGATGTCGCGCCCGCCGCCGTTCAGCGCCGCCGGCACCGGCACCCCAAGGTAGCGGCGCTTGGCCATCTCCTTGAGGTGCTCCTTCGGGTAGAGGATCTCGTTCCGGTCCATCCGCTCCGGCAGGTCCGGCGGGATGAGGGCGCTGATCGCCTGGGAAGCCTGGTCCCGATAGGCGCGCTCTTCGGCCGAGAGCAGGGGGTCGCCGATCATGGCGGTCTCCTCTACTTGGCTTCGCGGAACGCGGCCACCGCCTCGGCCAGACGATCCACCTGCTCCGGATCCCGGGTGACGGGCACCACGACCAGGGTGTCCAGGTCGAGTGCGGCGTACTCCTTCAGGCGGGCGACGCCCTCGGCCACTCCCCCGCAGATGGACGCCTTGGGGGGGTCGAAAATGAGCCGCCCATAATAGCCCTGGATGTAGTCTGACATGGTCTGCACGGCGCGCTCGGCGCTCGAGCCGAAGCAGCCGTAGCAGAGGGCGGCGATGGTGAAGCTCTTGACGTCGCGGCCGGCCTCGGCGGCCGCCTTCCGCACCTGCGGGACTGTCTCGCGGGCGTACTCGGGCCCGCGGCCGCCTAGGATGAAGCCGTCCCCGAGTCGCACCGCGCGCCGGACCGCGTCCGCCACGAACCCGCCGAGCCAGATGGGCGGCGCGGGGGTGGCCGGCAGCGCCACCGGCCCTACCCGGACCTGGAAGACTTGGCCCTGGTGGTCCACGGCCTGCCCGGCCGCCGCCTGCCTGACGAGCGCCACCGTCTCCTCGAGCCGTCGGCGCCGCTGCTTCATGGAGACCCCCACCGCCTGGAAGTCGGACTCGCGCGCACCCACCGCCATGCCCAGGATCAGCCGCCCATCGCTCAGGCGCTGGATGGACGCCACCTCCTTGGCGAGGAGCATCGGGTTCCAGAGCGTGGCGAGCAGGATCGACGTGCCGAGGCGGACCCGCTCGGTCACGGCCGCCGCAGCAGCGAGGAGCGGCAGCGGCGCCAGGCTCTCGTAAACCAGCCGGTCCAGCACCCACACCGAGTCGAGCCCACGGCGCTCGGCCCGCTCGGCGAAGCCCAGCACATCCTTCCGCGTCACACCCGCCACCTGGGCGGGTAAAGCCACCCCGATCTTCATGATCCTCTCTCCCGGCGCCGCTCAGCGCCCGCCGCCCAGCCCCGGCTCGAGCTCTCGAGTCGAGGGCAGCGGCCCCGTGCCTGTCCAGTAGGGCGCGCCGGCGACCAGCAGGGTCTCCGCCGGGAAGCGCGTGATCACCTCGTGGCCGGTCTCGGTGACGAGCACCTCCTCCTCGATGCGCGCGGCCGACCAGCCGTCCGAGGCGGGCCAGAAGGTCTCCAGCGCGACCACCATGCCCGCCTCGATGCTCACGGGGTGGTCCAGCGATACCAGCCGACTGATCACGGGCTGCTCCCAGACCGACAGCCCGACCCCGTGGCCGTACTGCAGGCCGAAGCAGGCCTCCTCGTTGGGGAAGCCGAACTCCTGGGCCCGCGGCCAGATACCGGCGATGTCAGCCGTGGTGATCCCAGGCTTCATCATGGCGATGGCCATGTCGAGGTACTCCCGGCACCGCTTGTAAGCGTCCCCCAACGCGGGCGAGGCGCTCCCCACGGCGAACGACCGGTAGTAGCAGGTCCGGTAGCCCATGTAGGAGTGGATGATGTCGAAGTAGGCGGGATCGCCCGGCCGGAGCGCACGGTCCGAAAAGATGTGCGGGTGCGGGCTGCAGCGCTCGCCGCCGATGGCGTTGACCCCCTCCACGTCCTCGGAGCCCAGCGTGTAGAGCGTGTTGGCCGCCAGCGCTACCAGCTCGTTCTCCCGCGCCCCGGGGCGCATGGCACGGTAGAGCTTCTCGTAGGTCGCATCCACCATCATGCAGGCCGTGTTCAGCAGGATGATCTCGTCGCGCATCTTGATTCGGCGCGCCGCTTGCATCACCTGCTGGCCGTCCACGACCTTGATCCCCTCCTTCTGGAGGGCGTAGAGGATCGGCAGCTCGATCACGTCCACGCCGAGCGGGGCTTTGTGCAGGCCGCGCGCTTCGAGCTCGCGTTTGATCTTGAGCGCCACGTCCTCCGCCTGCCCCGTATCGGGCGTCATCGCGCCGCGGAGCAAGGAGATGCCCGCCCGCGAGCGCCCGCCGCCGAGCCACGGGCAGTAGAGCTCGTGGTGCCGGGCAGCCGAGCCGAAGTCCCACATGATGGGCTCGTCCCCGCGCGGGAGCAGGGTGAAGCGCGAGAGCTTGTCCCGCGCCCACTCGCCGATGTTGGTGCTGGTGATGTAGCGGATGTTGTACATATCGAAGCAGAGGAGCCCGCCGAGCTCCGTGGCCGCGAGCGCCGCCTTGGCCCGCCCCAGGCGCTCCCCGCGCAGCCGGTCGAAGTTGACGCGCTCCTCCCAGTCCACCCCCATGAGGCCGTACGTGTGCACGCCCATGTCATTGCCCTCCCTTGGCCTTGCGGCTCTCAGGTGCGCCGCTCATCTTGGCCAGCACGTCGAAGACGGCCGCGCAGTCCTGACCGGCGAGCCCCATCGCCCGCGCGGCCGAGAGGAGCTCGTTGGCGACCGCCGTCGTCAGCAGCGGCACCTTCGCCTCCCGGCCCAACTCCAGCGCCAGCCGCACGTCCTTCTGCATCATCGCCACGTTGAACCAGGCCTCGTCCGGCATGCCGAGCACGAAGGGACCCCGGTACTTGAGCATCGGCGAGGCGGCCACGCTCCGGAGGATCGCCTCCACCGCCGCCGCCCGGTCGATCCCCGCCCGCTCGGCTAGGAGGACCGACTCGCTGAATGCCACCATCTGGACCGCCAGCCCGAGGTTGATGGCGATCTTCATGGTCGCCGCCGACCCCACGGGACCGACGCGCGTGATCGTGGGACCGAGGGCCGAGAGATACGGCCGCACGCGCTCGACCCCCGCCTCGTCCCCGCCCACGTAGATAGAGAGCTGACCCTGCTCGACCGTGCCCACGCTGCCTGAGACCGGCGCATCCAGGAGCGTGGCGCCCCTGGCCGCGGCGACCGCGGCTAGTTCCTGGATGGCGGCCGGGCTGACCGTGCTCATCTCCACCCAGACCGCGCCGGCCTCGAGACCGGCGACGATCCCGTCGGGCCCCTCCGCCACTGCGCGGAGGGCCGCTGTATCGGCAACGCTGCTGAAGACGGCCGGGGCACCCTGCGCGGCCGCCCGGGGGGAATCGGCCGGCAGCATGCCCGCCCGGAGAAGAGCCTCGGCCTTGGCGCGGGTACGGTTCCAGCCTCGGACGGCGTGGCCCGCGCCGAGCAGCCGCTTCACCATGCGGCTGCCCATCGCCCCGAGGCCGACGAACCCGACTGCGGCCATCAGCAGTCCTCGGCCACCGCGATGGCGCTGATCTCGAGCTTGCAGCGGTGGATGATTGCGATCTCCTTCGCCATGTTTGTCAGCCCTGGCGGGAGTTTAGGCGTGGGGAGCGAGGCTGTCAAGGGGTCTTGGCGCGTCCCCCCCGGGAACGAGTACACCCCCTTGCCCGATCACGCCTTTTCGACTATGATGCCGTCACCGGACGGCTGGACGGGCGAGTCTGCCCCTCTTCTAACGTCCCCATCAAAAGGAGGTACCTCTATGAAGCTTCTGGCGAGAGTGGCGTGCTGCACCCTAGTCCTCATCATCGGGGTGATCCTCGCGCCCGTGCCGAACGCGCCGGATCCCGCAGCGGCGCAGGAACGGGTCGTGAAGATCGCCGGCGTGGGGGCCATGACCGGGGTCATCCGCGGCTTCGGCATCAACTCCAAGGCCGTCCTCGACATGGTCGTGGACGAAATCAACGCGGCCGGCGGCGTCAAGCTGGCCGACGGGACCCGCGCCAAGGTCGTGACCACCTTCCAGGATGAGCGGTGCAACGCGGAGGAAGGCATCTCCGTGGTCCGCAAGCTGGCCAGCGAGGACTGGCTGGTAATGATCGGCCCCACGTGCTCGAACGTCGCGGAGCCGCTCTTCGGCATTCTCCAGCGCAAGGTGGGCGACGCCGGCGACTCGGGGCTTCAGTTCCCGATCTTCACGGATACCGCGATCAAGCCGGGACTCGCCAAGATCTCGGAGTGGTCGTTCCGCAACGTGCCCCACGAGCCGACGATGTACACCCACCTCTTCAAGTGGCTCAAGGAGAAGCACCCCGACCTCAAGACCGTCTACGGCGGCGTGGAGACCGACTTCGCCCACTCCAACGCCAACTGGGGCGTGATGGAAGCGGCAGCCAAGGCGGCCGGCTTCGAGGTGCTGGGCGTGGAGAAGTGGCTCCTGGCCGACACGGAGTTCTCGACCCAGGTGGGCAAGTGGCGCCGGGCCAAGCCCGATATCGTCGCCGTCTCCTCCCACCCCTTCACGCTGTGCGGTACGCTGCGAGAGATGAAGCGGCAGGGCGTCAAGCCCAAGTTGATGGTGGGGCTCACCTCCTCCGCCACCCTGGAGACCATGGTCGCGTGCGGCCCGGAGGCCGAGGGGCTGATCATCCCGACCGGCTTCGCCCCCGTGACGCCCGAGGCCAAGCGCGTGGCCAAGATCGTGGCCGAGAAGTACAAGGGGAACGTGGATATCCACTCGGCGGCGGTCTACGAGAACATGTACATCCTCAAGAAGGTCATCGAGACCTCGGGGGTGGAGGCGAAGTCCACGACGGTGGCGCAGGACCGCAAGCGCCTCCGCGACGGCCTGGCAAAGGTGAAGGAGTTCGACGGGCTGCTCGGCAAGGTGACGCGGCTCGACGACCGCGAATCGCAGAAGCCCTACGTCTTCGCCGTGGCGAAGACCTCCGACTGGGCCGTCCTCCACGACCCGCGCTAGTCGCGGTTTCTCGGGGCACACCTGCCCTTGGCCCCCTCACCTTCATCCTCTCCCCCGCCGGGGGAGAGGGTGGGGTGAGGGGGAGAGGGTGGGGTGAGGGGATCTTGCCCTCCTCTGTCTGCGAATGACTGACCTCGTCCTGGACGTCGTTCAGCAGTTGTTGAACGGCTTCCTCTTCGGCTCCTCCTACGCCCTCATCGGCATCGGCTTCACCATGATCTTCGGCGTCATGGACAAGCTGAACCTCGCCTTCGCCGTCACCGGGCTCGCCGGCGCCTACACCGGGCTCCTCGTCTTCCACCTCACGGGCGGCCCTTTCGTGGTGGTGTTCCTGACCGCGGTAGTCTCGGCGGGGCTCATCGGCCTCGTAATGGAGCTGGCCTGCTTTCGCTGGATGCCCCGCGACTATCCGCTGGCGTCCCTGATGGCCACCATGGGCATGCTCTTCTTCATCGACGAGGTCTTCTCCCACGTCACCCACGGCCGGCCGATGGCCTTCCCGGCCCCCATGGGTCAGGTCGTGATGGACGTGGGCCCCTGGCTCCTCCGTGGCGACTTCGGCTTCATGTTCCTGGTGAGCCTGGCCGTCATGGGGGCCCTCTGGGCGCTCGTCTATAAGACCCGGCTGGGTCTCGCAACGCGTGCGGTGTCCCAGCAGCCGGTGGCGGCCCAGCTCTGCGGGATCCGCCTGAGGCGCGTCAACGCCGCCGTGTTCGTCATCACGGGGATGATCGGCGGCGTCGCCGGCGCCCTGATCGGCTCCGCCGTCGGGAATCTCTCCCCGCTGCTCTCCCTTCCGCTGACGGTCAAGGGACTCGTCACCGCTGTCCTCGGTGGCCTCGGGTCCATTCCAGGCGCCATTGTTGCCGGGCTGCTCCTCGGGATCGTCGAGTACGAAGCGCTCTTCTTCTTCGGGATCGGCTACCGCGACATGGTGACGTACCTCCTGCTGTTCGCCTTCCTGGTGTTCCGCCCCGGCGGCCTCTTCGGCCAGTCGCGCCACTGAGGGCGTTGTGGAATTCTACCTGAGTCTGCTCACGCTCTTCGGCTTCAGGATCCTCCTCGGGCTCTCCGCCTATGTCGTCATCCTGACGGGCCAGATCTCCCTGGCCCAGGCGGGGTTTTACGCCTTGGGCGCCTACACCGCCGGGGCCGCGAGCTCAATGTGGGGGTGGCCGATCTTTCCCGCCATCCTGCTCGGCGGGCTGGTGGGCGGGCTCTTCGGCTTACTCGTCGGCTTCCCCGCGCTCCGGGTGCGGGGCCTGTTCCTCGTCATCGCCACGCTCGCTTTCACCGAGATCGTGCGGATGGTCTTTCTGAATCTCAAATACACGATCCGCGTGGGCGACCGAACGATCGGCCCCGCGGCCGCCGAGGGGTTCCGGGGCATCACCTACTACTTCCAGAACGGCTGGTCCTCGCTCCAGATCGTCGCCTTCACGTGGTTCTTCGTGCTCGTGGTGCTCCTGGCCTTCTGGCTCATGGACCGCTCGCGTGCCGGGGCGGTCCTGCGCGCCGTCGGCGAGGATGAGCTCGCGGCCTCGAGCGTCGGCATCAACCTCACGGCGGCGAAGGTGGCGGCCATGACCGCGGGGGGATTCGTCGCGGGGCTCGCCGGCGCGCTCTACGCCCACTACGCCACGTACGTCTCCCAGGAGGATTTCGGTGTCCTGCTGGCGACCTTTGCCATCGCCTACGCGCTCATCGGCGGGACGGGGAGCGTGCTCGGGCCGATCGCCGGCGTCCTCTTCTTCTCGCTCCTGATCGACGGCCTCCGCTTCCTCGGCGACTGGCGGAACCTCCTCTTCGGGGTCCTGATCGTCGCCATGATGAACCTGCGCCCCCACGGGATCATCGACGTCGGTCTCGTGCGCCGCGTGGCCTCGCTCCTCCGCCCCGGCGGCAGGAAGGCCTATGCTGGCGATTGAGGGGCTCAGCAAGCATTTCGGCGGCGTCCAGGCCGTTCAGCGGGTTGACCTCAACGTCCGGCAGAACGAGATCCTCGGGCTGATCGGCCCCAACGGTTCGGGCAAGAGCACCATCGTCAACCTGGTCACCGGCGTCTTTCCCCCGACCGAAGGCCGGGTCCGCCTCAGGGACCGGGACATCACCGGCTGGCAGCCCCACCGGGTTCTCGCGGCCGGGATGGGGCGGACCTTTCAGAGCATCCGGCTCTTCGGCGGTCTCACCGTCTGGCAGAACCTCTGGGTGGCCCAGAAGGCGAAGAGCTGGCTGGCCGTTGACCGCGCCTCCATGAAGAAGATCGAGGCGACGCTCGAGTTCTGCCGCCTCCGGGACAAGAAGGACGAGCTGGCCCGGAACCTGGGATTCGGCGAGCAGCGGCGGCTGGAGCTGGCCCGCGTCCTGGCCGCCGAGCCCGATTTGCTCCTGCTCGACGAGCCGGCGGCGGGGATGAACGCCGCCGAGATCGAGGACCTCCGGGACCGCATCCTGGCGCTCAAGCAGCGGGGGAAGACGGTGGTCCTGATCGAGCACCACATGGAGCTGGTCATGGGGATCGCCGAGCGCGTCGCGGTGCTCAACTTTGGGGTGAAGATCGCCGAAGGGCCGCCGGCCGCGGTGCAGGACGACGAGCGGGTGCGGGAGGCCTACCTGGGCCACCGCCGCTAGTGCCCGGCACGAATAAGCCATGCTAGAAGTGAGAGACGTTGTCACGTCGTACGGGATGATCCAGGCGCTCAGGGGCGTGAGCCTCACGGCGCGCGAGGGCGAGGTCACCTGCATCCTGGGCCCCAACGGCGCCGGCAAGACGACCCTGCTCTACACCATCGCGGGGATCCTCAGGCCGCGGAGCGGCTCGATCAGCTTCCAGGGACGGGAGCTGGCGGGGACTTCGGCCCCCGACGTCGTCGGGCGTGGGATCTCGCTGGTGCCCGAGAACCGCCTCGTCTTCCCGCACATGACGGTGCGTGAGAACCTTTTCGCCGGCGCCTACGTCCGGCTCGGGCGGGACCGCGCCGGCGTGGAAGCGGACCTGGACGCGATGTTCGCGCGTTTTCCCATTCTGAAGCAGCGCGCCGGCCAGGCCGCCGGCACCCTTTCTGGCGGCGAGCAGCAGATGCTTGCAGTGGCGCGCGCGCTGATGGCCCGCCCCCGCCTGCTCATGATGGACGAGCCGTCGCTGGGGCTCGCGCCACTCGTCGTGGAGCAGATCTTCCAGATCGTCCAGGGGCTGAACCGCGAAGGCATCACGGTGCTCCTGGTCGAGCAGAACGCGCGGCTCGCGCTCTCCATCGCCCACCACGCGTACCTCCTCGAGCAGGGGCGCATCGCCTTTCACGGCACCCCGTCCGAAGTCTCGGCGAACGAGGGGATCAGCCGGGCGTACCTCGGCATCAAGGGAGGCTGACCGGGAGGTGGTGGACTTCCTGCAAGCCCTGGTGGACGGGGTGATGCTGGGCGCCACCTACTCGCTGCTGGGCCTGGGCTTCACGCTCATCTTCGGCGTCCTCCGCCGGCTGAACCTCGCCTTCGGCCCGACGATCCTCGTCGGCATCTACGCCGGGAGCCACGTCGGCCTCGCCTGGCCCGGCGCCCTCTGGGCCGTCGTGGCCGCGACGGTGGTGGCCGCGATCCTTTGCGGGATCTACGTGGAGCGCTGCTCGTTCCGGGCGCTGGCGCGCCAGGCCCCCGTGGTCTCCATGATCTCGACCTTCGCGGTCTGGATGCAGCTCCAGGAGCTCGTCTCCCTCTTCGAAGCCAGCCGCACCATGCCGTACCCCTCGCCGGCCTGGCTTCCCGCCCTGACCGTGGGGCCCATCCTGCTCAGGTCGGACGCCCTCCTCATGTGGAGCGGCGCCACGGCGATCATGCTCGCCCTCTTCGTCCTCCTCTACCGGACGCGCTTCGGCACGGCGGTCCGCGCCGTGGCCGATTCGTCGGAAGCGGCGGCTCTCATGGGTGTCAATGTATCCATCATCGGGGCGGCAGCATTCCTCCTCGCCTCCACCGTGGGCGGCCTGGCCGGCGTCCTCATCGCCCAGAGCCAGCAGCAGGTCACCCCCTACTTCGGCCTGTGGGCGACGGTGAAGGGATTGACGGCGATGCTCCTGGGGGGCGCCGGCTCGCTGCCTGGCGCCGTCGCGGGGGGCGTGATCCTCGGCGTGGTGGAGACCCAGACACTCTGGCACTTCGGCGGCCAGTGGCGCGACCTGGCCTCCTTCGCCCTCCTGTTCCTCGTCATCGCGCTGAGCCCCCGAGCCCGCTCGGAGCCGACCCTGTGAGTGATTATGCCGTTTCCCTACTCGTGCGGATCGGCGTCGAGGCCTTCGTGGCGCTCTCCGCCTACCTCCTGCTGGTGATCGGCCGGGTCTCGTTCGGCCAGCAGGCCTTCTTCGTCATCGGCGGGTATGCTGCCGGCATCGCGACGGCCCTTTATGGCGCTCCCCTCGCCGTGGGCATCATGGTCGGGGCCGTAGCGGCGGGAGTGGCGGGGGCGCTCCTTTCCGCCGTGATGGCGCCGGTGGGTGGCATCTACTTCGCCGCGGGGAGCCTGGCCTTCGGGGAGCTCGTGCGCGTGGCGCTCTTGAGTTTCCACTACCAGGTGCCCGTGGGCGCGGATCTGACAGGCCCCGCGGGTGCCGACGGTTTCCGGGGGGTCCGCGCGCTGTTCACCGGCGGGGTTTCCGCGACTGCGTTCATGCTGGCCGTGGCGGGGCTCGTGGCCCTGACGTTCCTTGCCATCGCGCTCCTGCTTCGCTCGCGGTGGGGGGAAGCGATGCGCATGGTGGGGGAGGATGAGACAGCGTCTGCTTCTCTCGGCGTGAGGGTGCGGCGCGTCGCCGCGCTGACGATGGCCGGGGCGGGCGCCCTCGCCGGGTTGGGCGGAGGCCTCTTCGTCCACTACGTCACCTACATAGAGCCGGGGCACTCCGACGTCATGCTGGGCGTTCACAGCCTTGCGTATGCATTCATTGGTGGCCTCGGCACGCCCCTCGGCCCGATCATCGGCGTGGCGCTCGACATCGGGCTCCTCGAGTCGTTCCGCTTCCTCGCCGGCTACCGGATGATCGTCTTCGGCGGGCTCGTGATGGGGCTCCTCGTGGTGCGCCCGCGGGGGCTCCTGGACGAGGTCGCCGTCCACCGCCTGAGCCGGCTCGTGGCGTGGGGGCGGCGGTGATGCTCTCAGTCGAAGGCGTGTCCGTCCGCTTCGCTGGAATTTCAGCGCTCTCGTCGGTGAGCCTGGCGGTGGCCGCCGGCGAGCGCCTGGGCGTCGTCGGCCCCAACGGCGCCGGCAAGACGACCCTCCTGAACGTGGTCGCGGGCCTCGTCAGGCCGGCGGCGGGGGCGATCCGCCTCGACGGCCGGCCGCTCACGGGCCTTGCCCCCGACGCGGTGGCGCGAGCCGGCGTGGCCCGCACCTTCCAGTCGCCCAGACTTTTCTCGCGAATGACCGTGGAGGAGAACGTGAGGGCCGGCCGGTCGCTGGATGCCGAGCCGTGGCTCCGCCTGGTCGGGTTGCTCCCTCGCCGAGGGGACCTGGCCGCGGCCCTCCCACCCGGGGAGGCCCGCCGTCTGGAACTGGCGCGCGCGTTGGCGGGAGCGCCACACGTGCTTCTGCTCGACGAGCCGTGCGGGGGGCTCAGCGCGGCCGAGACTGAGGACATCGCCGCGCTCCTGGAGCGTGCGGTCACGCCCGCCACCATCCTGGTCGTCGTGGAGCACAAGCTCCGGGTCATCTCCCGGTTTTGCCAGCGGGTGGCCGTGCTCCACCTCGGGGAGAAGATCTTCGATGGCCCACCCACTGCCCTCCGGGCCGACCGGCGGGTGCTCGACGCCTACCTCGGCAAGGCTCGGGCCTCATGAGACGCGCCCTGCCGTTGCTCGCCGCCCTTTCCGTCGCCTGCTCTCCGAGCACGCCGCCGCCCCCGACCGTCCAGGTTTCGTGCGTCCCGGAGGCGTCGCCCTTGCGCCAGCGCTGCACCGTGACGCTCAGGGACCGGCCGGCGGGCCTTCCGATTGAGCGCGCCACGGTCACGCTCGCCGCCGACATGCCCTCGATGCCGCTTGCCCACAGCGTGCGCCCGGCCGCCGCGACCGCCGGGACGGCGCCGGGCACGTACCACGGCACACTGGAGCTCGAGATGGCGGGGCGCTGGGTCATTACCGTTCGCATCGCCGGTCCGGTGTACGATCAGGTGACCCACACCATCGACGTCGAGCACCGCTAGTGTTATCATTCGTCGCGCAGCCCCCAGTAAGGAAATGATCGGGACTCAGATCGGGCACAGGAACGGAGGCTTCTCATGAAAATCGTCAGGTTTTCCCAGAACGGCACCGCCCCGCGCCTCGGCTGCTTCATGGGCGAGGACCGCGTGGTGGATCTGGCGGCGAGCTGCGCCGCGTATCTCGCAGGCCGGGGCGTGGTCCGCGCCGGGGCCATCGCCGACGCCCTCTTCCCCCAGAGCACGCGCGGCTTCCTGGAGGGCGGCGTCGCCACCCAGGAGGTGCTGGCCGCGATGATCGACGCCACCAAGGCGGGGAAGCTCCAGCCGGTCGCCCATCCCGCGGGCGCCGTGCGGCTCCACGCGCCCATCGCCGATCCCGGCAAGTTCATCTGCATCGGCCTCAACTACAAGGACCACGCCGCCGAGACAGGCAATCCGATCCCCAAGGAGCCGCCGATCTTCCCGAAGTGGGCGAACGCCATCCTCGATCCGGGCGAGCCCATCCTCCGGCCGCGCGGGGAAAAGCGACTGGATTGGGAGGTGGAGCTGGGGGTCGTGATCGGCCGAACGGCCCGGCACGTGTCGAAGGAACAGGCGCTCGACTACGTGTACGGCTACACGATTGTCAACGACGCCAGCGCCCGGGACTTCCAGTTCGTCACGAGCCAGTGGGCCGCCGGGAAGATTCCCGATACGCTGGCCCCGGTGGGGCCGTACATCGCCGATCGCGCCGAGATCCCCGACCCCCACGTCCTGAGCCTCAAGACGTGGGTGAACGGGAACCTCATGCAGGATGGGACGACGCGGAACTTCATCTTCGACGTGCGCGACATCGTCAGCTATCTGTCGGGGCTCATGACGCTCGCGCCGGGCGATCTCATCGCCACCGGCACGCCCGCCGGCGTCGGCTTCTCGCGCAAGCCGCCCGTCGCGCTCCAGCCGGGCGACACCGTCCGCTTGGAGATCACCGGCCTGGGCGTCCTCGAAAACCCCGTCAAAGACGCCTAGGCTGGGGTCAGGCATGCGTTGTTGCGTTGCCGTGACAAGTAGTCAACGTAACGCAAATACGCATGCCTGACCCCATGATCCGATGATCGCGCGCTGGTCCGACGCGGAGGCAAAGGGGCTCGACGGCCTCGACTTGCTGGTGTACGGCTCCCGGCTGATCGGCGCCGAGCCGTCCCTGGTGGTGTGGGGCGGGGGGAACACGTCGCTCAAGGTGGAGGAACGCGACTTCCGAGGGCGAACCGCCCGGGTGCTCAGGGTCAAGGGGAGCGGCTCGGACCTGAAGAGCGTCGCGCGGAAGGACTTCCCGGGCGTCCGGATGGACGAGATCCTGGCCCTCCTCGAGCGGTCCGACATGGGCGACCAGGAGATGGTGGACTACCTGGCCCACTCGCTTCAGGAGCTGGGAGGCTCACGGCCCTCGATCGAGACGCTGCTCCACGGCTTCCTCCCGCACGAGGCGGTCATCCACACCCACGCCGACGCCATCGTCTCCCTCTCCAACACCGACCGCTGCCGCGAGGTGATCCAGGAGGTGTACGGCAAGGACGTGGTCTCGATTCCGTACCGGCGCCCGGGGTTCCTCCTGTCCAAGGACGTGGCAAACGCGCTCCGGGCCCACCCGGGGGCGACGGCGGTGATCCTCGAGAAGCACGGAACGATTAGCTGGGGGCAGACGGTGAAGGAGGCTTACCTCCGGACCATCGACCTCATCACCCAGGCAGAGGAGGCGATCAAGGCCCGAGCGAAAGGCCGCGCCCGCTTCGGCGGCGCGCGGGTGAACCCGCTGCCGTCTGCGGAGCGCCGGGAGGTCGCGCTGGCCATCGGCCCGGCCCTGCGCGGGCTGGTCAGCCGGAACCGACGCGCCATCCTCCACTTCGACGACGCGCCGGACGTCCTGGAGTTCGTCGGCTCGAAGGAGGCCGGGGCGCTCTCCCAGGTCGGACCCGCCACGCCGGACCACACCATCTACACGAAACGGGTCGCCTGCTTCGTGGAGACGGATCACCCCCGCGACGCCGACCGCGTGAAGACGGCCCTCCGCGAGGCGGTGGAGCGCTTCGTCGCCGACTACACCCGCTACTTCGAGTCTCACCGCCAGGAGGGCATGACGCTCCTCGATCCGTTTCCCCGGGTGATCCTGGTGCCTGGGCTCGGAATGTTCACCACCGGCAAGGACAAGCGCGTCGCGCTGATCGTGGACGACATCTACCACCACACGATCTCTGTCCTGGGTGGTGCGTCCGCCATCGGCAGCTTCGTGTCGCTGACCCCCAAGGACGCCTTCGACGTGGAGTACTGGCCGCTCGAGCTCTACAAGCTGACGCTGGCGCCGCCTGAGAAGGAGCTGGCCCGCCGCGCGGCGCTGGTGACCGGGGGCGCCAGCGGGATCGGCAAGGCGGTGGCGCGGCGGCTGGGCCAAGAGGGGGCCCACGTCGTCGTGGCCGACCTGGACGAGGGCGGGGCCAGGAAGGTCGCCGACGATATCGTCACCGCGAATGGAACGGGAAGAGGGTTGGGTCTGAGGATGGACGTGACGAGCGAAGCCTCGGTGCGCCAGGGCTTCGAGGCCGCCACGCTCGCCTACGGCGGCCTCGACATCGTCGTGTCGAACGCCGGCATCGCGGTGAGCGCCCCTCTCGACGCGATGGTGCTGTCGGACTGGGAGCGCTCCTTCGCCGTCAACGCCACCGGCCACTTCCTCGTCGCCCGCGAGGCCCTCCGGCTCCTGAAGCGCCAGGGGCTGGGAGGCGCGTTCGTGTTCGTGGCGACCAAGAACGTCATGTCGCCGGGCAAGGACTTCGGCGCCTACAGCGCCTCGAAAGCGGCCGAGGCCCAGCTGGCGAAGATCGTCGCGCTGGAGGGCGGCGCTTACGGGATCCGCGCCAACATCGTGAACCCCGACGCCGTGTTCCAGGACTCCCGTTTGTGGTCCGAAGAGGTTCGCCGCGAGAGAGCGCGGGCGCAGGGGATCACCGTCGAGCAGCTCGAGGAGTTCTACCGGAAGCGCAACATCCTGGGCGTCTCGATCTTGCCCGAGGACGTTGCCGAGGCGGTGCTGTTCCTCGCGTCGGACCGCTCGGCCAAGACCACCGGCTGCACGCTCACCGTGGACGGAGGCGTGAGAGATGCCTTTCCCCGCTGACCAGGTCAGGTTCGGGGCGAATCTGGCGCCCCATCCCGACCCCGCGGAACAGTTTGCGCTCGCCGAGCGTGTCGAGGCGCTCGGCTTCGACGCGCTCTGGTGCGGCGACCACATCCTGTTCAACATCCCCCTCTACGAGTCGCTCACCCTGCTCTCCTTCTACGCGGCCCATACGAAGCGGGTCCGCGTGGGGACGTGTGTCTATCTCCTCGCGCTCCGCCATCCCACGGTGGTGGCGAAGATCACCGCCACCCTGGACGCCCTCTCGGGCGGGCGCCTGATCTTCGGCGTCGGCGTGGGCGGGGAGATCCTCAAGGAATTCGAGGCGTGCGGCATTCCCCATACCGAGCGCGGCGCCCGGGTCAATGAGGGCATCGAAGTGCTGCGGACGCTCTGGACCCAGGCGCCGGCCTCGTTCTCGGGGCGCTTCGTCAAGTTCGAGGGGGTGAGCATCGACCCCAAGCCCGCTCAGCCCGGGGGCCCACCCATCTGGATCGGCGGGCGCTCGGACGCCGCGCTCCAGCGGGCCGCCCGCCTCGGCGACGGCTGGGTCTCCTACGTGGTCACCGCCGATCGTTACCGCCAGAGCGTGGAGAAGATCAAGGCCGCCGCTGACGCTGCGGGGCGCTCCCTGGACGGATTCGAAACGGCCCACCTGACGTTCATCACCATCGGCAAGGATTACGAGACGGCGAAGGCCGCGTGGGTGAAGCGGCTCACCAAGCGCTACAACCAGGATTTCGGCCCGCTGGCGGAGAGGTATGGCTTCATCGGGACGCCGGCCCAGTGCATCGAGCAGATCGAGCGCTTCATCGAGGCCGGCTGCCGCTACTTCGTCCTGAACGCGATCTCGGAGGTGCCCGACGAGGCCGAGCAGCTGGAGCGCCTGGCCTCGGAGATTCTCCCCCACTTCAGGAAGAACCCCCCTCACCCTACCTCTCCCCCTCACCCCACCCTCTCCCCCAGGGGGGGAGAGGACAAAGGTGAGGGGGGGGTCGGAAGAGGTGAGGGGCATATGAGTGGGTAGGGCCATGCCGCTTCCGGTCATCGAGTGCAAGACCCAGGTTGCCGCCGTGCGACGGCTCACGGCGGAGATCCTGGAGGTGGATTTGGCCATGCGCGAGCCGGCGGAGTTCACCTTCGAAGCGGGGCAGTGGGTGTCGGTGCCGCTCGGCCCGAAGACGGTTCGGGCCTACACGATCACCTCCACGCCCGCGAGCCGCAGCCAGATCACCCTCTGCGCCGACGTGACGCCCGGGGGGACCGGCTCGAGGTGGTTCCGGGCCCTCGCGCCCGGCCAGGTCGTGGAGTTCAAGGGGCCGACGGGCGGCTTCGTCTTCAACCGCGCCGACCCGCGGCGCCCGCTCTTCGTGGCCGAGGAGATCGGGATCGTCCCGATCCGCTCGATCCTGTGGGACCTCTACCAGACGGGCTTCGGCCGCCCGGCCACGCTGATCTACTGGGGCCGCGATCCTTCGTGGCTCGCCTATGACGGCGAGTTCAGGCTCCTGGCCCGGCGCTATCCGCCCTTCGAGTATCTGCCGGTGGTCCGGGAGGCGGTCGGTGGGTGGCAGGGCGAGAAAGGGGAGGCGCCCGACCTCGTCGAGCGAACCGTAGGATCCGTGGCAGGGTTGATCGCGTATGTCTCGGGAGGCGGCCAGATGATCAACAAGGTGCGCCAGGTCCTCATGGCCAAGGGGATGGAGCGCAAGGCCGTCAAGTGGGAGAAATTCTGGTAGCCACCGCGCATTCGGGCTATCATCACGTCCACAAAAAGGAGGAACGGGTCATGGATGATCAGGCCACGAAAGTCCTGGTGAGCCGGCGGGACCTGCTGAAGGGTGGGACCGCCGCCGGCGTCGGTGTGATCGCTCTGGGAGGCCTCTGGCGGCCCGCCCGCGCCCAGGCGAAGAAGGTCGTGAAGCTGTCGTTCATCGGGCCTCTGACCGGGGGGACGGCCTCCAACGGATTGGGCGGCCGGAACTCGTTTCTGCTGGCCGTCGCCGAGCGGAACGCCGACCCCAAGAGCAAGTACCGCTACGAGACCATCGTGCTGGACGACGAGTGCAAGCCCACGGTGGCGGTGCAGGCGGCCCTCAGGGCCGGCTCCGACCCGGAGGTCATCGCCTCAGTCTCCCACTACTGCAGCGTCGTGGCGATCGCGACCGTGGACACTTTCAACAAGCTCGGGCTGCCGTCCATGGTCTGGGGGGCGGTGCTCCCCGACATCACCTACGGCCACAAGCACGTGGAGATCACCCGGGTCAACGGCACCATGATCAACCAGAACCACATCGCTGCCGACTTCGCCGTGAAGAAGCTCGGCTTCAAGACGTTTTCGATCATCCACGACACCACCGACTACGGGCGCGGCCACGCCAAGTACTTCACAGAGGGGCTGGAGCGGCTGGGAGGGAAGATCCTCTCCACGACGGGGACGGCCAAGGACCAGAAGGACTACACGGCCGAGCTGACCAAGGTCAAGGCCGAGAAGCCCGAGGTCATCTACTACGGCGGGCTGACCCCCGACGGCGTGCGGGTCAAGGTCCAGATGGACAAGCTGGGGGTCAAGGCCCAGTTCCAGGGAACCTCGGGGATCAAGTCCGATACCTTCATCGAGACGGCCGGAGCGAGCGCCGAGGGGGTCTACTGCTTCGTCGAGGGGGCGCCCACCGAGAAGTTGCCGGGGGGGAAGAGGTTCCTGGAGGCCTACGCCAAAATGGCCTTCAAGGAGCCGTCGGAGGCGTACGGCCCCTTCGCCTACGTCGCGACCCATCTCGTGATCGACGCCATCGAAGAGGTTGGGCCGGATCGCCCCAAGGTCGCCCAGAAGCTGAAGCGGACCAGGAAGCCGGACACGATCATCGGCCCGGTCGAGTTCGACGAGCACGGCCAGAACACCGTCCCCCTGATCACGACCCATGTCGCCCAGGACGGCAAATGGGTGGTCTGGGAGGATTCCGAGTACGCCACGGGCAAGCGGGAGCTGCCGGGGCTCAAGTTCAAGCGCGAGCGGGCGTAGCGCCCGCGCCTGATGCCGCCGCTCGAGGTCATCCTCCAGCAGGCCTTCAACGGCCTGATGCTGGGCGTCATGTACGCCCTCATCGCCGTGGGGTTCACCCTGTTCTTCGGGGTGTTGGACGTGATCCACTTCTCCCACGGCGACATCTTCACGCTGGGGGCCTTTGCCGGCCTCAGCCTGACCTTCCTCTGGGCGGCGGTCGGGATCGGGAACCCGGCCGTCGCCCTCCTCCTCACGTTCCTCGGGGCCCTTGTCCTCACCGGCCTGATCGGCGTCGCAGCCGAGCGGGCGTGCGTCAAGCCGCTCGCAAAGGCCCCGCCGCTCATGACGCTCCTCGCGACCCTCTCCCTCGGCCTGGTCATCCGGGAGGCGATCCTCATCTTCTATCCCCGGGGCGCCGATCCCAAGCCCTTCCCCGCGATGCTCCCCCAGGGGCTCTTCGAGATCGGCGGGGTCGTCATCCGGTACGAGAACCTCGCGATCCTGGCCATCGCCGGGGTCGCGATGGTGCTGGTGGACCTGATCATCAATCGCACGCGGGTCGGGGCCAGCATGCGCGCCGTGGCTCAGGACGCCGAGGCCGCTCAGATGATGGGCGTGAACCTGAACCGGACGGTGGACTTCACCTTCTTCCTCGGCTCGGCTCTGGCGGCGGTGGCCGGCATCCTGAACGGTCTCTACTACAGCGAGATCCACTTCATCATGGGGATCATGGGGGGCATCATCGGCTTCTCTGCTGCCGCCATCGGCGGCCTCGGCAACGTGTACGGGGCGATCCTGGGCGGCCTCCTGTTCGGCGTCCTCCAAACCCTCGCCGCTGCCTTCATCCCGCGTGGCTCGGAGTTCAGGGACGTGGTCGCCTTCGCCGTGGTCATGGTTTTCATGGTGTTCAAGCCCACAGGGATTCTGGGCGAGAAGACAATCGAGCGCGTCTGATGATCGGGGTCTGGGCGGTCGAGCTGGGGCTCTTCGTCCTGGTGGTCGCCGCGCTCCTGGCGGAGCGCCCGATCGCTGTCGGCCTCACCGTCGCCGCCATCGGCATCCTGCTCCTCGCCGCGCGGACCTCGCCCCGGCTGTGGGGATGGGTGGCGACCGCCTTCAGGACGCACCGCGCCGCGGCCCTGGCGGGCGCTGCCGTGCTGGCCCTCGCGCTCCCGTTTTTCCTCCGGGCAAGCCCCTACTGGACGTTCGTCGCCACGATGGCGCTCATCTACGTCACCATCGGCCAGGGGCTGAATGTACAGATGGGCACGGCAGGGGTGATCAATCTGGCCGGGGCCGCGTTCGCCGGGCTCGGCGGCTACACGGTTGGCCTCCTGACGGTGAGGCTCGGCTTCGCCCCGTGGCTGGCCTTTGCGATCGGGCCCCTGGTGGCCATGGTGGTCGGCGCGCTCCTCTTCATCCCGATCCTGAAGGTCCGCGGCCACTACCTGGCCCTCGTCACCATCGCCTTCGGGTTCATTTTCAACATCCTCATGAACAACCTGGAGTTCACCGGCGGCCCCCAGGGGATCAAAAACATCCCGACGCTCCGGTTGTTCGGCCACGCGTTCACCACCGCCCCGACGCTCTTCGGCGTGACGCTCCCGTCCCACGCGAACTTCTACTACGCGGCCCTGGCGATGGCGGCGCTGGTGACCTGGCTGGCGTGGCGCCTCTATAATTCCTGGGTAGGCCTCACCCTGAACACGCTCCGGGACGACGAGATCGCCGCCAAGTGCAGCGGCGTGTCGGTGACCCGCCACAAGCTGCTGGCCTTTTCCATCGGCAACCTCTTCGTCGGCCTGGCCGGGGCGTTCTACGCCGTGATGGTGGGGTTCGTCTCGCCGCCCGACTTCGACTTCGGCTATTCGCTCGTCATGCTGTCCGTCGTCATTTTGGGCGGCCTGGACTCCATCCCGGGAGTCGTCCTGGGAGCCTGCCTCCTGATCCCGCTTCCCGAGCGCTTTCGCATGCTCCACGAGTACCGGCTCCTCCTCTACGGCGCCGCCATCGTCCTCATGCTCCTCTTCCGGCCCCGCGGCCTCTGGCCCGCGGGGGTCCGGCGCTACGGCCTCGGGAGCCCGGCGGGGAGCTTCGGCGCTGCCGGGACCCGCGCCGAAGGCGTCGGTGTGTCGCGGTGAGCCTCTTCGCCACGCGCGGCCTGACCGTTCGCTTCGGCGGGCTCACGGCGGTGGACCATGTGGACGCCGGCGTGGAGGAGGGCGAGACGCTGGGGCTCATCGGCCCAAACGGGTCGGGGAAGACCACCTTCTTCAACGCCGTGACCGGCCTGGTCCCG
>Ga0209321_10000383_pt1 | contig 28631 bp, 31 predicted proteins | sample Rifsed16ft4_FD_184012 | JGI IMG/M metagenome (GOLD analysis project Ga0209321, IMG submission 184012) | Soil microbial communities from Rifle, Colorado, USA - sediment 16ft 4 - CSP-I_5_4 (version 2) | ecosystem: Environmental > Terrestrial > Deep subsurface > Rock core/Sediment | place: Rifle...
CAATCTTTTTGTCATCTACTGATATAATTGGGGTAATTTCTGCGGCTGTCCCTGTAAGAAAAATCTCTTCTGAAAGGTAAAGTTCAGTACGAGTAATCTCTCTTTCCGTGACCTCATGACCAATATCTCCAGCTATCTTGATGACAGATTCTTTTGTTATACCCTCAAGGGCAGACGAAGTAGCGGGAGGAGTTATCATTTTACCATTTCTTACAAGAAAGATGTTTTCTCCTGGTGCTTCGCTAACATTTCCTAATTGATCAAGCATTATTGCTTCATCATAGCCATTGCGTTTGATTTCTTGCGTAGCTAAGATTGAGTTGAGATAATTTCCACCCATCTTTGCAAGGGTAGGCGTAGATGTGTCATGAATCCGTCTCCACGATGATACCGCTGTTCTTATTCCATTTTTGTTAAATAAATCTCCAAACTGCAGCATTACAATTGCGACATGAGTAGGTGCCTTTTCTGTCACATTCAAGTTTATTCCATATTCTCCTACAAAATAAAATGGTCTAATGTAGCATGATTGCTTTACTTTATTTTTCTTGCAAAGTTGGATTATTGCATTTGAAATTTCTTTATCTGTAAATCTCAAAGAAATGGAGTAAACTTTTCCAGAATTTCTGAACCTTTTGATATGATCATCAAGTCTAAAGATGTTAAGATTTTTTGAATTCCAGTAACCACGTAAACCCTCAAAGACTGAAGTCCCATAATGAATTGCATGTGTCATTATAGGAACCTTTGCTTCATCAGCTCTTACGAATTTACCATCAAACCAAGCAAATTTTGCACTAAAAGATTTCATATAAAACAACGAATACGCCTGTAATTAATCTATTTCTACCAAAAACCATCGCTTGGGAATTTCATTCCAAGAATTCTATATGTGAGGTCTTTTGCAGTTGAGTATTTTTTTACCACATCCCAGTTCTCACGTATTATCTTGACCACTTCTGGAGGAACATCCTTTTCCCAATCTGTATCCTTTCCACGTGCGGCATCAAACATTTTTTCTTTTACAAGGGACGCAGAGATTGATTTTCTTGTTCCTATCTTAGGCTTGAGACCATAGAGTCTTAGCACAAACCCTTCTGCCTTATCACCAGTATATGTAAAATAATCTTCTGCAAGACCATCTAGAATCTGCTTTTTTATACTCCATGAAAACGGTGAAAAAAGTGGTGGCATATACTTGGCAAAAGGAGCATAAAATGTATAATTTGAAAGAACCGAAATGGAATCGCCAAATACCGCTTGAAGCATTTTCTTTCGCAGCTCAAAATTAAAAGGGAAACCTCTGCTGTTGATTTCATTCCCTTTATTGATAAATATAACAGGCATCACACGTACTTGATTTTCCTTTTTCAGTTCTTCAATAATCTCAACATGAGCCTTGGTAACAGGGTTTAAGTGAGCAAGATAAATGGCAACTGTCAATAATATGTCATTTTTATCTCGTATAATTTATGCATAACACTAATAAATTACGAGTTGGTCGAGTAAATCGCTGAAAATGAATTACAAGATTCTTGCTTTGCTAACAATAGTCCCATTACTCCTGATGCCTTTAGCTTCTAGCTACGCTGTTTCGGGTGATGAACAGATGTCTATGAAAGGCAACGTTTCTATGAAAAAAAACATACCAGTGGATCCAAGCATAGAAAAAATGCGACACATGAATCAGGACAATACGGCAAACCCAGACTTTTTCCAAATTGATGATACAACCATAAAGATGAAACGCGGAACAGTAACAATATCTGGTCACGGTGCATATAATCCAGACGAAGGCACAATTGTCGGTTGGGGAACATATTCTATCAATATGGGAAGCAGAGTTGTAAATGGAAACTGGAAAGCAGTTCACTTAGCTAGTGGTAGTGGAAATCCATACGGTGATGACTCTGATGACTCTCACGTACATTTTATCGGCATGACTACAAATAAAAGAATTGGTGGTGGTGAAAATTCTATGCGAGAATCAATCAAACGAGGTGGACACCAAATCTGGATATCTGCAGATGCGGTAGAAGGCACATTGTGTGTGTACGGTTCTTATGTAGGTACACCATCCCCACACGACGCATGTGTACAAGCAAATACAATTTCAATAACAAAGTAAAATTTTTTACAGAAACTGGGGACGATGGGACTTGAACCCACGACATCCAGCGCCCGAGGCTGGCAGTCTACCAAGCTGACCTACGTCCCCGTAGTTCAGCCTCTGACAATTCAATATTATCTTTTCAAATAGAAAATCTGAGTTACCCGTATGACTCGTACTTTATCTCAAAGCTCTTGTCTGGTCTCTTGTTTCTTTCAGTTGCAAAGCCCTTTGGGGCAAGAAAATCCAGGCAACCATCTATCGTTCCTTGCCAACCACAAATGAAAAAGACAGTATTTTCTTTTGTTATTTTCTCTCCAACAAGCTTTTCAAGAGGAGACTTTTCACCGTCTTTTTCTCTTAGGAATGTTTCTACTCGGCCAGTCTGTCCAGCCCATGATCTGTTAAACCACTCTTGTGATCTGCTTATGGTTGCTCTGTATTTGAAATTCCACTTATCCCTTCCCCTATCAAGACTTTCATATTCCAAATTGGTCAGAAGCTCTTTGTAACCAAGCTCATCTACATAGCTTGCTCCATGTAAGACTATAATCTCTCTTTTACTTCCGATATCATGTAAGTGTTGGGCATAATTGACAAAGGGCGCAAGACCTGTGCCTCCTCCAAGACACACTATTCTTCTCTCATCCTTTTCACCATTATGATCTTTATCGTCAACTGTAAAGGCGCCAACTGGCTTTATCCAGGCTATCTCATCACCTTCCTTTGCACTAAATAGCTGTGTGGTAAGACGACCTGGAATAGGTTTTCTGACCCACCTGATGTATAGCTCTACATATTTTCTGTTTTCTGGATGTGATGCAATTGAATATGCTCTTCTTATAATCTTGTTTTCACTTGGAACATGCATTCCTATTGTTATGAATTGACCTGCTTTGTATTCAGGAACTGGTCCATCTTTTGGTACAAGTCTGAAAATTGCAAGATCTTCCTTTTGCATTTGAATATATGTTAAGGTCGCTTTGTTATCAACAACCACGCGAAAAGTGCGTTCATGATAGTTAAATATCTTATGTTGTTGTGGTCAGAAAATTTTCTAAATTACAGCTAAACGTTAATAACCTCTTGAAAAAAGTTAATGCAAATCAGAATGCCACTCTGATTCTAAAATTTGGGCCGGTAGTCTAGCCTAGTAGGATACGCCCTTGGCATGGGTGAGATCGTGGGTTCAAATCCCACCCGGTCCACTTTTTGTTTATAGAATTAGTTCTAAATTATTTATGTGATAGTTATGGTGAAAGTAGATTTTGGTGCTAACGCATCGATATCACGTAAGTTGTTCCATACAAAAGTCTCGATTTTGTATATTCCATCTTTATGTGGAATCCAGAAAAGAGCTGCTGTTAGCGTTTGATTTTTTACAAGTGACCCAGTTGAAAAGCTAAGGTCTACAATAGCACCGTCGGCATCTATTATTTGGGCAATATACACCCAGTCAATATTTTGATCACTGATATTTGTAAGGGAGGTCTGTAGGTTAAGCTGTTGCTCAACAACTGGTGAATTTATTTCATCACCTAACGTATTGACTATTTTAAAATCTGATACAGAAATTTCACCATAGCCATAGGCATAGCCAAAACTAAGAGTAAGATAAAGTAAGAAAAAATAGATCGCAAAATTCATCGAACCCACTTTTCCAATCTTAGATTTAAATTATCCCACAATGCTAACAACTTACATGTCTGAATCTAGGGAGACAATCTACATAGGCAAGAAACCACTGATGGCGTATGTTACATCTACGCTGATTCAGCTGGCAAACCAACCAAAAATATCTATCAAGGCAAGAGGACTTACCATTGGACGTGCAGTTGACGTTGCGCAGATTGTAGCGCGAAAGACAGAAAATGCTGGCTATACTATTGGAAACATCAAGATCGGGTCAGAGCAACTACAATCACAAGATGGACGAATGAGGAATGTTTCTACCATAGAAATCGAAGTAATGAGAAACACTTCGTAAGAAACCCCTGACCTGAAGATTTTTTTCCTTCTTTTTGTTATTTTATATCTTGTGTGCGTACTTCTTTTCCATTTTTCTGAATTTTGCAAGATCTACTATATCATTGAATTGTTCGAATAGAACAAGATTTTTTTTGAATCTGACCGTTGTTCCAGACTTTCTAAGCTCTCGCAGAATTTGTAAAGAGGCAAACGCATTTGCAAAAAGAATAGAAAGAGGATACAAAATGAGCTTGAATCCCATTTCATGAAGTTTGGTTGCAGAAAGAAGAGGTGTTGCACCGCCCTCTATCATGTTTGCAACAAGAGGTGCATTGATAGACAGTCCGATCTTTTTCATTTCGGCAATAGATTTTGGTGCTTCAACAAAGATTGCGTCTGCTCCATTTTTTTTATATTCAAGACCACGTTCTATTGCAGAATCAAGTCCCTCTGGTGCTCTTGCATCAGTTCTTGCAACTATTATGAAGTCTTTGTTTTTCCTTGCATCTAACGCAGCGCGCAACTTTTCAGCATATTCTTCTTTTGTAATCACTTCTTTTCCTGTCATATGACCACATCTTTTTGGCCATTTCTGATCTTCAAGAAAAATTCCCGAGGCTCCTGCGGCTTCCAACTCTCTTACAAGCTTCCAGACACTAAGAGGATTACCATAACCAGTGTCTGCATCAACAATCACAGGAACAGAAACGGCTTGACAAATTCTACGGGCGTTTTCTACAGTTTCCGTAGAACCAATAAATCCATAATCTGGCATTCCAAGTAACGTTGCAGATGTGCCATAACCTGTTTGAAACATGGCTTCAAAACCTACTTTTTGAGCTATTCTTGCCCCAATGGCATCATAAACACCAGGAACAACAAGTGGTTTAGAATCATTATACAATAATTTTCTGAAGCTAGGCAACTGCTGATATTGTTATGGGCAATTATTTATGGTTTAGTCGATTTTGATTTCCTTTCCACGGATTTTTTTTCTGCAGACTCCAGCTTCTGAAGTTCAGACTCAAGAAATCTTTTGTATTTTTGTGTCTCTTCTTTTGTCATATTTGATACATTTGAGCTAAGCGAGTTTCCTATACTCGTTACCCGTTCTATAAGATCCATAGCAACGAACTTTCCTATACTACCAATCCTAAACATCACATCAAGTTGGTTTTTTACTATTTTATTTAGGGTTTCAAGATCATCAGTCATCGCTCTCCCCCTCCTTGTTATCTGGTACTTGCCGTCTTTTGTTTCCTCAATAAGATTTTCATCCAAAAGTCTCCCAAGAAGAGGATATATCAATCCCGGTGAAGGCTTCCACTTGCCTCCACTTTGTGCTGTTGCTGCGTTGATTATTTCTTTACCTGTACTTGGTTTCTTTTTTAATGCCTCTAGTATAAAATATCTTGAAAATCCTCTTGGAACTGCGCTTCCAACCCTTTGGAACCACTGCGTGATCATCGCTAGTGATATCGCTAGCGATATATATTAATGATTCGGGCTGAATTTGGTGCTGGTCCTTCATAAGACATATTTATCTAATTTGAAAAGGAAGATGTCTAAATGACCGACACGATAGAACACGATCTACTAATAGTCGGCTCTGGTCTTGCTGGTCTAAGGGCAGCGATTCAAGCTGCGAAAACAAGTTCAAAGATCAAAATTGCAGTAATTTCAAAACTACAGGTTATGCGTTCACATTCTGTTTCAGCAGAAGGTGGAACAGCTGCTGTTCTTTTCCCAGAAGAAGGAGATAGCTTTGAATCACATGTATATGATACAGTAAAGGGCAGTGATTTTCTTGCAGACCAAGATGTGGTAGAACGATTAGTTCATGAAATGCCTTCTGAGATTTATCAGCTTGATCATTGGGGGATGCCATGGTCAAGGAAAGAGGATGGTAGAATAGGTCAGAGAAATTTTGCTGGTTATAGCTTTGCACGAGCAACATATGCACAAGACAAAGTTGGATTCTATGAAATGCAGACTTTGTATGATACATGTCAAAAATTCGATAACATAGAGTTTTACAATGAATGGTTTACCACATCAATAATACATGATGGAGAAAAGTTTTGTGGCATTACTGCAATTGAGCTGTCAAGTGGAACCTTTTACACCATAAAAGGCAAAGCTCTTATCATTGCTACAGGTGGTGCTGGAAGGATTTACAGCTATTCTACCTATGCACTTACATCAACACCAGATGGTCTTGATATGGCATACAGGGCAGGAATGGCCCTAAAAGACATGGAGTTCGTCCAATTCCACCCTACAGGCATTTTGCCATCGGGGATACTGATTACTGAGGGTGCACGGGGAGAAGGTGGCTACTTAATCAACACGGATGGAGAGAGATTCATGAAAAAGTACGCCCCAGGAAAGATGGAATTGGCTCCAAGAGATATGGTATCTCGTTCTATGATGACAGAGATTAACGAGGGACGTGGCTTTAAGCACGAAACAGGGGTAGACTGCCTGAAACTTGACCTTAGGCATATAGGCGATAATGTAATAACGAAAAAACTTCCTGCAATCAGAGAAATCTCAATGAAGTTTTCTGGGATCGATCCTAGTAAGGAGCCCATTGATGTAAGACCAGTATGTCATTACATGATGGGCGGAATCCATACTGACATAGATGGTGCTACAGAAATACAAGGAATTTGGGCAGCCGGAGAAGCTGCATGTAATAGTGTTCATGGCGCAAATAGATTGGGTGCAAACTCTACAAGCGAATGTCTGGTATGGGGGAAAATAACTGGTGAACTTGCGGCAAGATATGTTTTGGGCAATAACAATACACCGCCATTTCCATTGCATCTTATTGCTACTGAAGAAAAAAGAATCTATGATGGAATATTTCGTGGGCGGGGTAACGTAAATCCATATGAAGTAAAACAAGAACTAACTGATATGATGAATGAAAAAGCATATGTATTCAGAAATGAAAAAGACTTGGTTGCTGGACTAAAAAAATTACGTGAGCTAAAAGAAAAAACATGGAAGCATGTAGATGATCAAGCAAAAGAATACAACACAAACCTTACCAACGTAATAGAGCTTGACTCAATGTTTCGTGTTGCAGAAGTTGTTTTGGTTGGTGCAATACAAAGAAAAGAATCAAGAGGTGCACATGCAAGAATTGATTATCCACTAAGAGATGACAAGAACTTTTTGCACCACACTCTTGTTTACTATGATACCAAAGAACCAATAATCAAAAAACACCCTGTCACTATTACTAAATACAAGCCAGTGGAAAGGAAGTACTAATGGAAAGACAATCAAATCGTGAAGGTATAAAGGGCATGATGAACCCTACACGCTACGGAATAGAGCGGTTTGCTTATTGGTTGCAAAGATTAACTGGACTTGGACTCCTTTTTTATTTGATAGGGCATATCATTGAAACAAGTGCAATAGTAGAAGGTAAAGCTGCATGGGATAAGATGTTAGAATTGACACAGACTACAGAGGGTCACATTATACTCATTCTGGTAATAGGCATGTCTGTTTTTCACACTGTGAATGGGATCAGGGTAATGTTAGGACATGGTGGAATAGGAGTTGGTAAACCAGGAAGACCTGACTACCCATACAGACCAGCATCATTAAACTACAAACAAAGACTTTGCATCTGGGTTTCCATAGCACTTGCAGCCCTTGCAATGATGTATGGTGCAGGAATTTTGTTTGGTGAGTAAGATGCGTGAAAGTCTAATAATGAAAGTACATTATGGAACAGCTCTTGGCGCAGTCGCACTTGTAGCAATACACATTCTCTTTAGGATGACACAAGACTTTTCAGCTTCTTTACAATATCAAAGTGTTATTGCAAATTACCACTTTTTACCTTATGCTCTTATGTTAGAAGTAGTATTGATTTTGCTTTCGGTTCACGGTTTTAATGGACTCCGAGTAATACTTTTGGAGCTAAAGCAGGGCATTGGGTATGAAAGAGCAGTAAATTATGGTTGTCTTGGTGCCATGACAGCACTTATTGTTTATGGATCTAGAACTATATTGATGGCAGGAGTCGGAATGACATAGGATGGCTGCAATAGGTTCAAAAACCTCAGATGAGGTCTCTCCCACTGCTGTTTCTTCATCTAACTCAATAACGCTCAGGATCTCAAAATTCAATCCAAAAAATGATTCGTCTTCAAAATTTGTTGAGTTTAAGGTTCCTGTTCAAAAATGGACAACAGTTTTAGACACAATCTTGGCTGTAAAGCAATACCTTGATCCTTCGATTGCAGTACGATATTCTTGTAGACAGGCTTCTTGTGGATCATGTGGAATGAAGATAAATGGGAAACCAGCTCTTGCATGTTATACAAAAATTTCTGAACTTAATTCAAATATAGTAACTGTAGAGCCAATGAATAATTTTCCAATCCTCAGAGATTTGGCAGTAGACATGACACAGATGTTTTCAACTCATAAAAAACTAAAACCATACATTATTAGAGATGATTCAGAAGTGACAAACGACACAAAAGAATTTTTACAAACTCCAAAGGAAGTGGAAGACTACTTGCAATTTTCTTACTGCATAAAATGTGGATTATGTAATTCAGCATGCCCGACGATGGCTACAGATTCGTCATTTATGGGACCTCAAGCCCTTACACAAGCTTATCGCTATGTCGCAGATAATAGAGACAAAGGTGAAAAGGAACGACTCAAAATAATAGACAGCTCTCATGGTGTCTGGAGGTGTCACTTCGCTGGTTCCTGCAGTAAAGTTTGTCCAAAAGGAGTCGATCCTGCTATGGGAATCCAGTTATTAAGGGGATACCTGTTGGGATTTAGAAAATAAGTTTAAGGTTTTTTTGGATTAGAGCTCGCGTTTACTTGGTTATTTATGGCTTCGGCCATGAAGTGGTTTGCGACATTCAGCTTGACATCATTAATTCCATCAATCTTAAGTAAGTTGTCGTGTACGTCTTGTGCTATTTTAAAACCAAAAATAGCTGGACAGAAAGGACTTGTCAAATGAATGTCTATTTTAACTGTTGAATCGGTTATGTCTATATTGTCTACAAGCTCAAGTTCCATTATGGAGACATTTATTTCAGGATCCACAATTTTTGTAAGTTCATCAAAAATCTTTCTTCTTAGTTCCTGTGTTTCCTGTGCCATAAATAAAAAACCGTTGATGCTATATATAACCATTCTAACTTCTAAATTGAATGTATAGATCCCGACTCTACGGTAAGTTGGATGAACACACACTAGATTTTCTTTCGTCAATTTCAGATGATCAACAAATTGCAATTTATGACATTTTGGGTAGTCAAGCTCATACAATAATGCTTTATGAAAATAAAATAATCACAAAAAAAGATGCAGCAAAAATTTTATCTGCTCTGGAAAAACTGAAAAAACAAAATCTTTCAGCAAAATCAGAATCTGAAGATATTCACGAGCTAATAGAATCTCTTGTCATAAAAAAAGCTGGAAAACATGTAGGTGGTAAGATGCATACAGCGCGTTCACGAAATGATCAGATCTCACTTGATATACGAATGAAAATACGCGATGACATAAACATCTTATGTTCTTGTCTCTTGGATATCATAGAGACACTTGTATCTATGGCTGAAAAAAATCAGGATGCAATAATGCCACTTTACACACATCTTCAACAGGCTCAAGTTGGAGTCTTTTCACACTATTTGCTTGCATATGTAGATGCATTATTTAGGGATCTAGACAGGTTTTATGCTACATATGGAAGGGTAAACGAGTCTCCACTTGGTGCAGGAGCAGTAGGTGGAACAAGTTTGCCAATTGACAGGCAAAGCACAGCAAAAATGCTTGGATTCAAGGGTTTGGTTGAAAATTCGATTGACGCAACTGGTGCTCGTGACTTTGTTGCAGAATATGTGGGACAGGTTGCAATTCTTATGACAAACTTGAGCAGGTTTGCGGAAGACTTTATCCTTTGGTCTAGTTCCGAGTTCTCTTTCATAGAACTCTCGGACAAGTTTGCATCTACGTCAAGTGTAATGCCACAAAAAAAGAACCCAGACATACTTGAACTTACGCGTGGAAAGACTGCACAAGTAATTGGATATCAAATGGCCATACTTTCCAACATAAAGGGGCTTCCTTCTGGATACAGCAGGGACCTACAGCAGATCAAAATCTCGATCTGGGCTTCCTCAAAGATTGCAATATCTGCACTTTTAGTGATAAATGCAATGCTCAAAACTATTAAGGTAAACAAGCAGAAAATGAAAAAAGCAATAGATTCGGGGTATTCGATTTCACTAGATATAGCAGAACATCTTGTAAAGAAGGGGATTCCATTTAGGGTTGCTCATACGATAGTTGGAAAGCTAGTACAAGCTGCGTCAAAATCAAAAACCCCACTATCTGCACTCTCTCTTTCAGAAATAAAGAAGTCGCTAATCGATGGCCGAGTCGAAGCAAAGGAACTATACAAAATCATACAGGGTATGACTGTTCATTCATCACTTAATGAGAGGACTTCTTATGGTTCCTCTGGTAAGTCAGAACAAAAACGGATGATTTTAGACAGGAAAAAAAAGATTCAAGCCTATGGGGTTGGTACTACAATAAGGACAAATGAAGTCAAAACTGCCTTTGAAAATCTTGCCAAGAAGGTAAAAACATTAATAAAATAATCTGGGAATAATCTCCTAATCTGAATTTTTTGCCAAATTTATGAGCATAAGGGCCAGATCTTGATGTAGTAATCTTGACTTTTACATTGATTTTGATTCACATGGCTATAGATAAAAAATTCTTGCAATGAGGTGTACAGTATGTTTCAATTCATACACCAACAATCGGAAAAACCTAACTACACTGTAGGTCAGACCTGGGGAGCACTAAAGAAAGCATGGAGAGGCTACAAGATTGCAAAAGTACAGTCTGATTCCTCGAGAATGACTGAATATGCTAAAAAAATTAGAACTCTCCAACATGATTTGGGAGTAAAGCAAGCTGAATTCCCAGAACTGAACCTAAGTTAGTTAGTCCTCTTTTTATTTTTGATTCTGACCAGTTTTAGAATTACTGGCTAGTGTAATCCAAAAAGGTAAGCGAAGTAAGAACAAAATGGTATCAGAATACATTAGAATCGTAACATTGCCAGAAGTTATGCCAAAAGCCTACAAGTTCTAAAGTAAACAAGAAAAAATCGATTCAATTCCGATCTTTTTAGATAATAAAATATTTAAAACGGGTTCGCGGGGATTCGGACCCCGGACAGCCGGATTAAAAGTCCGGTACTCTACCTGGCTGAGCTACGAACCCACAGCGAAGTTTGACAGTTGTGTATAATTTAGTCTTTTACAAAATTTTTTGATTTAATAGAAACCTTTAAACTCGGATTTTCGTGCAATTTCTCCAACGCCCTTGTAGTATAGTGAGGCATGGAGGAAATCCATTCCTCGTAAAACCCGGTCTAGAATGGGGCCCTGTCACGGCCTCGACGCGTGTTCAAATCCCGCCAAGGGCGCCATTTTAATTCAAAAACGATTGAATGTAACACAATTTTATTGTGAAAAAATGTAATTATTTGTGATCTCAATAGGCATGTATCAGTTATAGATTTTTAACTTCTTTTTTACATCGTTAAGAATTTTTTTGTTTGCTGCAGCAATAAAAGAGATCTTTTTATTATAACTAAGTGGTGAATCCAACGGTTTTCCATTTTTATCAACAACATATCCACCAGCTTCTAAAGCAATTAACCGTCCAGCAGCAATATCTGTGACCCTGAGCTTCTCCCTTAAATCAATAAAAACGTCTACCAGACCACGAGCAAATATTGCAAGCTCTAGCGCGTTTGCTCCCAAATGTCTAATGTGGTTTGATGCTGATATTATTGGAGATATTTTTTCAAGCATCTTGGGTGAAATTCCAGATATGTCAAGGCCGACAACAACATACATGGGCTTCTTATCCTTATTGACGTAAATTCTCTTTCCATTGAGAAAAGCACCTCTACCTTTAGTTGCATAGTACATGTCTCCTTTAGAGAGATCTACAACCACACCATCGGTTACAGAACTAAGTTTGTTTTCGGTGGCAAAGGCTAGTGAACAACAAAAAAAAGGAATTCCTCTTACAGCATTTGTAGACCCATCTATTGCATCCATGATAATAAACCCCTTAGGTTTTTTTGAAAGTTCAACACGACCGCATTCTTCACCAAGGACTATGCAATCAAATTTTATTTCTTTTAGATAATTAAGAACTGTTTTTTCTGCAACAATATCTATTCTTCTTGATATGTCTCCACCTGCACCTCTGCCAAAATTTCCACCTGATTCTTTTGTACCTGCAAGATCCTTTACGTTACTGTATACCCGTCTCGATGCCTCTTGTAATATCTCTATTACTTTCACGGCTTTCCTGATCTCCGTCCTAATTTATTTCAAATAATTTCAAAACCATCTCAATGCATAAATAGCAAAGCAAGATTTGCCATTATGTGAGTAGTAAGGACGAGTCAATTTTTAGCAAGGAAGCACTCTTGGGCACAAAACCTGGAAAAGAAATCATAAAGCAAGCACTTTTCAAAAGCAAGGGCTATCAACTATTTGATAAATATAAAAAAGAAACAGAAGAAGAATTCCAAAACTTTGTGAAAAGATTCACCGAAGATTTACTAAGGGAAATAAAATCAGATCCATCACCAAATTCGACGCAACAAAAATTTGCAGAAGAAATAGGTTCACATGATATAGTATTAGAGCAATCCCAGATAGATAAGATAAAATCACGACTTGAAAATTATGACACACTTAAAGACAGAGTATCAAGGATTCTAAACTCAAACTTTGTCAAGATGACATTTCCAGTGTTTAGTGCACTTTATGACGCATCATCAAAATATTTTGGTGATAAGGAAGATCCACAGCTACGAACAAACATAATTGATGGACACATCATTGCCATAGATTTGAGCGAACCTATGGACAGAATAATGGATAAAGACGAAGACATAGAATATCTAGACGATTATAAACTGATGAATCCATATTTACTAAAACTTGCTAGAGACAAAATAGCAAAAGGTGGTCAGACTGTTCTTGAAGAATTCGAACATGGATTCAAAGATGCAAGAATTGGTCAGTATCTTGATTTCAAACTAAAAACGATGCCTACCAACATATCGGAGGAAGACATGATGCAATGTTATAAGAAATACAGAGCAGTCATGGGTACTGCGGGGAGAAATATGGCACTTGCCAGAAAACCGCTTGGTGAAATATTCTATCTTGGCATGGCAAAGGCTGCTGAATCTGTTGGATGTGGAAATGAGATAGAAGACTCGATAAAAAACAAAATTGTCAAGATTCCTTCATGGCCTCTTTACTATAGTTTGCTTACAAATGATGTGAAAAAGGGATTTGAGCTTACCATGCAAAAAAGTGATCTTTATTTAAGTGAGGCCAGACTTGCACTTGAATTATTGCCAGAAAATTTCTCGCACAGAAATTTTCTTGAATTTTTATTTCTTACTGTAGAACACTATAACATGTTTTGGTTTAATCAATTAGAAAAGAAAAACATGTGGTCAGAATTTTCTGCCAGCCTTCCAAAGTGATACACATGATGTGGTCAGAAAAATACAGGCCAAAAAATCTTCTTGATATGGTCGGAAACGAGGAAGTAAGAGAATCATTTGTAGATTGGCTTGGAAAATGGATTAAAGGAAGTAAGCCCATTTTACTTGTGGGTCCTCCAGGAATAGGAAAGACTACGCTTGCAACACTTTGTGCAAGACAGTTTGGATATGATCTAATAGGACTTAATGCAAGTGATGTGAGAAGCAAACAAAGAATTCAGGATGTACTTGGTCCTGTACTTGGCAACGCAAGCGTTCTTGGAAAAGCGATGATCTTTGTGGATGAGGTAGACGGTATTCATGGAAGGTCTGACTATGGGGGAGTAGAAACACTTGTTGATATCCTAAAAGAACCAACAGTGCCCATAGTTTTAGCTGCAAATTCTGACAGAACGGACAAGATGAAAAGCATCAAAAAAGCAACAAAAACAATTCAACTCAGACCCATCCCACCTAGGCTTTTACGACTTTATCTTGAAACAATTCTTAAAAAAGAGGGTGCATCACTTGGGATAGGCACAATTCTAAAACTCGTAATACAATCAAGAGGAGATATAAGATCAATGCTAAATTCTGCACAAGCCCTTGTCACAGGATTTGAGCCGCAGACAGAAAAATCCTTTGTAACGATGGATGTGGAAGAGTCAGTAAATGCCTTTTTCAAGGCCAAATCTGTTGACGAAGCACGTGCTATATTGTATTCACTAAGAATTGATCCAAGAGAAAAGATTGATGCGTTTTACTCCAGTGTGATAACAAGTGAGCTTGCAAAAGAAGATCTTCAAAAAATGCTGGAAGTTATTTCAGAGGCAGACATGATTTATGGAAAAATAATAAGGAATCAAGAATGGAGGCTTTTAAGGTATCTGGATTCAATACTGCTTGGACTGTATAAAGAAGGCACAGCTGCAAGATATTCACAGTTCAATTTGTCGTGGCCTCTTCTTAATAGGTTGAGGTGGGATGGTAAGGCAATCAGAGGACTGGCATTATCTCTTGCAAAAAAGATGCATGTTTCAAGGAGTGACTTTGCAACTTATTATTTTCCGTTTTTATTATTCTGTACGAAAAACAAGAGTCTTGACCTAGGTCTTGATGAGTCCTATAATGAAATTTTACAAAAGGAGATGGCATTACTTAAATGAGCTGGCGTACGATGCAAATGAAGTTTCCAGGCACTTGTATAGTATGTAAAAAGAAAATTGAGGTAAATGAAATAGGTTTGTGGGCAAAAGGGATTGGAGTAAAACATCAAGCATGTGCAGAGGTATTAGAGCTTAGATGCCTTGTCTGTGGAGGGTCTGCAGGATGCCCACAATGTGAATTTAGAGCTGACTGCGATCTTACCAAAGTATCACAGCTATGTATATGCAAAAAATGTAATGACACTAACGATGCATTTATGTCATATCAAAAGGCACTCACCAAAAAATTTCCAATTCTAAATCTTAAAACTATGGATTAGTAGATTCTAGTGACTGACATGAACGTATTTAGAACCGCAAAAGGCGGACGAGACGGATTAAGAGAATAATACCCGATTAAATTAATATAGGTTGTAAAGTGCTTCTAAGTCGCAACCATGCACTCTGATAAAATCAAAAATTTTTTGCAAAAACGTAGATTAGCAAATCAGAGTGGCGGAGAAGATAAAATTGCATCCCAGCATGAAAAAGGAAAGCTCACGGCAAGAGAGAGAATTGATCTTTTGCTTGACGAGGGAAGTTTCACAGAAGTTGACGCCCTTACAACTCATCACTACCACGAATTTGATATGCAGGACAAAAAGTTCTTTGGTGATGGAGTGATCACAGGTTATGGAACAATAAGCGGAAGACAAGTATTTCTTTTTGCATATGATTTTACTGTGCTTGGAGGAACACTTAGCGAGATGGGTGCAAAAAAAATAACAAAAATAATGGATCATGCTGTGCGTGTTGGTTGCCCAGTTATAGGAATCATTGATTCTGGCGGTGCACGAATCCAAGAGGGAATTCTAAGCCTTGATGGATTTGCTGACATATTCTTCCATAATCAGCTTGCGTCAGGAGTTGTACCACAAATAACTGCAAGCATTGGCCCTTCTGCAGGTGGTGCAGTGTACTCACCAGCAATAACGGACTTTGTCATAATGGTTGACAAGTTAGCTACCATGTTTGTTACTGGACCTGAAGTTGTTAAAACAGTTCTTGGTGAAGAAGTATCATTTGATGAGCTTGGTGGTGCAATGTCACATGGAAAAAATAGTGGCGTAGCACACTTTGTTGCAAAAAATGAATACCAATGTATGGACTATGTCAAAATACTCCTGTCTTATATCCCACAAAACAGTACAGAAGAGCCTCCTGTTGTACCAACTGATGATGACCCAAATAGACTCGATAATAATCTGATAAACATAATACCGGAAAATCTACTGCAGCCGTATGACATGAAAGAAATAATTCATTCTGTTTTAGATAACCATGTATTTTTTGAGGTACATGAACTATTTGCAACAAATATTATAGTTGGATTTGGTAGGATGAACGGTAGAACGGTTGGTGTTGTTGCAAACCAACCAATGGCACTTGCAGGAGCTTTGGATATTGATTCATCTAACAAGGCAGCAAGGTTCATCAGATTTTGTGACTGTTACAACATACCAATTGTTACTTTTGTAGATACTCCAGGATACATGCCGGGAACCCAACAAGAACATGGTGGTATAATTAGGCATGGAAGTAAGCTCTTGTATGCATATTGTGAAGCTACGGTTCCAAAGATAACCATAATCATTGGTAAGGCCTATGGTGGTGCCTACATAGCTATGGGTAGCAAAAACCTACGAACCGATATGAACTATGCATGGCCAACAGCTCAGATTGCAGTCCTTGGTTCTGAAGCTGCAGTAAAAATAATGAACAGAAAGGAAATTGCACAGGCAAAAGATCCTGAAGCGCTAAAAAAACAACTTGTAGATAATTTTACGGAAAAGTTTGCCAACCCATATGTTGCAGCATCATATGGAACAGTTGATGCAGTAATAGATCCAGCGGAAACAAGACCAATGATAATAAAAGCTTTAGAGGCACTTGTAAACAAACGAGAAAAAAGACTTCCACGCAAGCACGGTAACATCAATCTGTGATATGCATGATTGAAAAAATTTTGATAGCAAATAGGGGAGAGATTGCTATACGTGTAATAAACGCATGCAAATCTCTTGGTATAAAATCTGTAGCAGTTTACTCTGATGAAGATATAAACTCACGACATGTCAAGCTAGCATCAGAAGCATATCACATTGGACAAGCTGCACCATCACAAAGCTACCTTAACATGGAAAAAATAGTTGAGGTTGCACTAAATTCAGGAGCAGATGCAATCCACCCGGGTTATGGGTTTCTTTCAGAGAATGCTGACTTTGCAGATCTTTGCGAGAAAAGAAAACTAAACTTTATTGGACCGTCTGGTAAATCGATGAGACTTTGTGGTGATAAGATGCTCTGTAAAGCCGCAATGGCAAAAGTAAAGGTGCCTACTGTCCCCGGAAGTCCAGGAATAGTAGAAGAGGTAGAAAAGGCACTTGATATTGCTCATGAAATAGGTTATCCTGTTCTACTAAAGTCAGTCTTTGGAGGGGGTGGAAGAGGAATTAGACTAGTAAACAATGAAAAAGAGCTAAAAGAAGCCTTTGAGATTGCATCAGGAGAATCAAAAGCCGCATTTGGAAAATCTGCACTATTTGTGGAAAAATTCCTTCCAAAAATTAGGCATATTGAGTATCAATTATTTAGGGATAAACACGGAAATGCTGTACATACTTTTGAACGAGAATGTTCTATTCAAAGAAGACACCAAAAACTTATCGAGATGTCTCCCTCTCCTGTTGTTGATCAAAAAACACGTGATGAAATTGGACAGCTTGTAATAAATGCAGCAGTTGCCGTTGATTATACAAATGCAGGCACTGCAGAATTTCTTAGACTAGATGACGGAACATTTTATTTTATTGAAATCAATGCACGACTTCAGGTAGAACATCCTGTAACAGAGCTTGTTACAGGTCTTGATCTGGTAAAACTACAAATAGACATTGCAAATGGCAAGGAAATTCCCTTCAAACAAAAAGACTTGAAGCTTAAAGGATGCGCAATAGAATGCAGAATAAATGCTGAAGATACATTTCTTGACTTTGCACCATCCACAGGACCTGTACCAGATGTTAACATTCCATCTGGACCAGGTGTTAGAGTTGACACGTATCTTTACCCCGGTTGCACAGTATCCCCATACTACGATTCTCTTATAGCAAAGCTCATCACGTGGGGAGAAACTTTTGAAGAGTCCAGACAAAGAATGCTATTGGCACTTTCTGACTTTTACATAGAAGGTGTTGAGACATCCATCCCATTATACAAAACAATTCTTGATAGTAATGAATTCATCAAAGGAGATCTGTCCACAAACTTTCTTGATCGATTCAAGATATTGGATAGACTACATGATGATATGAAAAGCGAAATCTTACACAACTCGGAAGCAGCTCTTGCAGCAGTAGTGATACATTCAGAATTTCTCAAAAGCAGGGTAAAATCACGCACGAGTCACAATATACGATGGAAGAACCAGCTAGATAGAGCATAAAAAATGGAATTCAGAATAGAAAATCTTGGACAAAAGTTTGATGCCGAGCTTGTCCAGAATCTTGGTAATTCTGAATACATAATAAAAATTCAAGGAAAAGAACGAAACCTCAAGATCCTAAACATGACATCTGATAAGATAGAGTTTATGCTTGACAATACATATCATGTCGCAAAATACCTCGATAACAATACTGCCAAGATGACCATAGTGATAGATGGTGTTCAAATAACATTTGATAAGCACTCAGATTTGGATAAGATAGTATACAAAAGTTCTGGAGCTGAGGAAAGCGGAGAATCTCAGGTAAGCTTGCGAAGCCAGATTCCTGGAAGAGTTGTGTCAATAAATGCAAAAGTTGGCGAGAAAGTCACAAAAGGAGATGTGCTTTGTGTATTGGAATCAATGAAGATGCAAGTTTCCATCAAGTCACATAAGGATGGTGTAATAAAAGCTATAAAAATAAAACAAGGTGCTTCAGTGGCAAAAAATGATGTTCTTATGGAAATAGAATAAAAAAGAATCGATGCGAATAATATCCTTTAAAATAAAATAAGGAAATTAATTTCCCTTTTTGAGAAAGTCTATTATTTCTTGGTAGTTTGGTTCTATCAGAGGATTGTCAGAAACCCACTTGTATACTACTTTGCAATTCTCATCAACAATGAAAATTGAACGTTTGGCTGCATCGTATCCTTTTACATGCAAGAGATCTGGCATTAGTACATCATAGTCACGTATGGTTTGACTTTTGTAGTCCCCAAGTATTGGGAAATTTAGATGATGTGTTTCTGCAAAGGCCTTATTTGCAAATGGTCCATCGTTACTTATTCCAATAACCTGTGCACCTAGTTTTGATATCTGATCCCAAGAGTCTCGAAAAGTACACATTTCTTTTGTGCACACAGGTGAGCTTGCTGCTACAAAAAATGACAGTACAACCTTTTTCCCTTTAAACTCATCAAGACTTCGCATCTTCAAGTCTATGTCTACCAAGGTGAAACTTGGAGCCTTATCTCCTACGTTTACTACCATGGTAAGAGGATTTGTAGCTGTCATATATCAATCATTAAGATTTTCTGAGACTACGTATCAATAAATAGTGGTCTTATGTAGTGTTTACATGCCAAGCATGAAATGCATATCATGTGGAATTGGATTCTTTTCCCCAACAGGTTCTGAGAAATGTTCTCGATGTATGGAAAAAGATTCGCATGAAATGGAGCACAATCACGACTCATGTGGCTGTGGACATTCACACCATTAAATTCATTTTAGTCAATATTTGTTAGACCCATCGATAGATAATATAGAAAAATTTGAAGTCTTGAAAAATCTGATTTAGACTAAAATGATCGAGAAAGGTGCATAGCTTTTTATACTCTCCGGTTGGCTTTTTAGCTACTTTGGTTGGAGAGGTAGCTAGTAGTTTCAGCCCAGTCCTGCTGATGTTTGGATTTGCAATTATAGCAACAGCCCCCGCCCTCATATTATCTAGAATGATTGCTCCAAGACGAAACAACCCTGTCAAGTTTCTGCCGATGGAATGTGGTCAAATACCAAGCGGCGAGGGCAGAACACATTTCATGATGCAATATTATGCATATGTTTTGATGTTTGTGGTTTTTGATGTCATGTCAATTTTTCTATATGCATGGGGAAGTGCTCTATTAAATCTGCCAAAATCAGCAACTCTTCCAATCATCGCATTTTTAGGAATAATGTTTGCTTCATTTGCTTTTGCACTGTATCAATCAGGGAGAAGAAATATTTGGTAACTCTTAAATCAAATCTACCGCATACTGGAATCAGGGACGAAAATTGCTAAAAGAACTAATAACTCCACAATCGGCAGCAAATTCGGCAAATGTATTTGTTGGAAAGCTAGGAGACATTCTCATAAGAGCAATTGGCGAGCCGCTCGGTTATGCTCTTAACTGGAGCAGATTATGGTCACTTTGGCCAGTACACATAGAGACGGCATGCTGTAGCTTAGAGTTTGGAGCTGCATCAGGTCCTCGATGGGATGTAGAAAGATTTGGAATCATCGAAGCCTTTGGTTCTCTAAGACAGTGTGACTTAGTTGTAGTACAAGGAACCATAACCAGAAAGATGGCACCTCGACTCAGAATGGTATACGACCAAATGCCAGAACCAAAATATGTTATTGCTATGGGTGCATGTGCAATAACTGGAGGGCTGTACTTTGATTCGTACAATGTACTGCCAGGAATTGATGGAATAATTCCTGTAGATGTATATGTACCAGGCTGTCCCCCTAGACCTGAAACTCTTATACAAGGATGCATGTTACTGCAAGAAAAAATTAAGAGAATGAAGGTTAGGTAGTAATGACTTCTAAAAAAAAAACTAATGCTGAACCCAGTGAAACTGTAGAAGAGAAATCACATCCAGTAACAGAAGAATCGAAACCAGAAGTTGCAAAGAAAGAAGAATCTACATTAGTTCCAGAACCAACTTTTGAAAAATCTATTGCAAGCAGGATTGTTTCTAAGTTTGGCACAAAAACTGTAATCGGTTTTATCAAACCAAATAGAATAAGGATAAACACCAAGAAAGAAGACATTTTGGACGTTGCATCTTACATGCGTGATGAACTAAATTTTGATCATGCCGAGTCTGTAAGTGGAGTTGACTATCCAGAATCAAAAGAAATTGAAGTAGTATATCACTTGGGCTCATACTCAGACCCACAACTTGCAAAGCAAATACTAACTTTAGCAACAAGACTGCCAAGAGAAGATGTTCCAAATCCAGGAAAGGACAGTACAAGAATGCCTTCTTTGAGAGACATATTTTACAGTGTAGAATTTCATGAAAGAGAGTGTTTTGAAATGCTTGGTGTATACTTTGATGGACATCCAGACAACAGAAGACTACTTTTGCCAGAGGATTGGGCAGACATTCCTCCACTAAGAAAGGACTTTAGGGTAAAGGGAAGATAGTATGACAACACAACTACCACCAGGAATGCAACTTGAGAGAGTAGACGAACGAATCATGACTCTAAATGTTGGTCCACAACACCCTGGTTCTGGTCATATGCGACTTATTATCAAAGTTGATGGTGATTACATTGTTTCATGTGATCCAGATCCTGGATACGTACACCGTGGAGAAGAAAAGATGGCCGAATACAGAAATTACATACAAAACATTCCACATCTTGAACGGCCGGTAATACACGATTCTTGTAATATCTTGTATCCATATTGTCTTGCAGTTGAGGAACTTTTAGGAATTGAAGTACCAGAGAGAGCAAAATATATTCGTGTTATAGCGTCTGAGCTGAACCGTTGTGTTTACACTTTGTACTGGCTTAGTATCTATGGAATCTTCTTGGGCCATTCAACGATGTTTATGTGGCCAATGGGTGACAGAGAACTCCTTATAGATCTGTTAGAGGCATTGTCTGGAGCAAGAGTTACACATGCATACTTTGTGCCCGGTGGTGTAAGAAACGATACGCCATCAAACTTTGAGGAAAGGTGTCTAAGACAAGTAAACTATTTTGAAAAAAGATTAAAAGAATATGAAGACATTTTCTACCAGAATCCTGTTTTAAAACAGAGAACGGAAGGAACTGGAATATTATCAAGAATGGACGCAATACGACTTGGAACTACAGGTTCTGTTCTCCGCTCTGCTGGTGTAGACTTTGATATAAGAAAGAAAGAACCTTATGATGTTTATGAGAACCTAGATTTTCAGTCTCAAGTACTCAAGGAAGGAGACTCTTACGCAAGGTCAAGAGTACCATACCTTGACATGCTTGAAAGTTGCAGAATAATAAAAGATGCCCTAAAGAAGATGCCAAAGTCTGGCTCCGTAAGAACAAAGCTGAAACCAAACCCAAAGGGCGGAAACGATGAAGCATATCGCAGAGTGGAATCAGGACGAGGTGCACTTGGAATGTATGTTGTTTCTGATAATAAGATAGAACCATATCGGGTGAAGATAAGTGTAGGTTCTTTTAGAAATATGATTTGTATGCCATACTTACTTAAAGGAGAAAAGCTTGGAAACATGCCAGCTGTTTACTGGAGTCTTAACTACTGGCCCGTGGAGGCTGATAGATAAGTGTCTACTATTGCACCAAAGTTTAGGTTAAGCAGGTTTGTCGCATCTCTGATGAACCTTATCCTTTGGATTTTAGTCTTGTTTACACTAATTGGCCTTCCACTTGTATTTATTGTACTTTTTTACATCGAACTCCCAGAAATCAATGGCGAGCTTCTCACACCGTATCTTGCACTGACGTGGATAGCAGACCCATCACGCACTTTGCCAATTATAAAATCCCTTTTGCAAACCGACTTTTTCAGAATAGCTGCCTTTCCCGGATTTGGATTTGCAGCTCTTCTTGCCGCTGCTACCATATACATAGAAAGAAAGTTTCTTGCAAAAATGCAACTTCGAGTAGGACCACTTTATTGCGGTAAAGTAGAGGGAATCTTACAGTTGATGAGCGATGGATTAAAACTGATATCAAAAGAAATAATCATTCCTGCCAAGGCAGACAAGCCAATTTTCTGGGCAGCACCTCTACTCTTTGTAGGAACTGCAGCTGCCTTGGTCTCATTGATTCCTGTCGCACCGGGTTGGGTTGTTGCAGACGTCGATGTAGGATTACTAGCAGTATTTGCGGTTATTGGCTTCTTTCCGATAATAACGGTGCTTTCATCTTGGGCCTCAAACAGCAAGTTTCCTTTCATTGGAGGAATAAGGGCACTACATCAGATGATTTCATTTGAAATTCCATTAATACTGTCCCTTCTTGGAATCGTCATTTTAACCGGAACCTTAAACCTGACGGAGATTGTTGAGTCACAACAGCACTACTGGTGGATTATTTTTATGCCAATTGGTGCTATTGTGTTTTTCATCACGTTACTTGCAGAGCTAGAAAGGATCCCATTTGATCTTCCAGAAGCAGAAAGTGAAATTGTTGCTGGTTGGTTAACAGAATTCTCAGGTATGATGTATGGACTTGTCCAACTTGGATCCTATGTAAAATTATACGCATTTGCTGCATTATTCACAATCTTATTTTTAGGCGGTTGGAGTGGTCCAATGGTTTGGCCTCCATTCCCACAAGAAATAATCACAGAGGGAATAACAATGGGTCCAATCACAATGAAGATCCCAGGTCTTCCGTTGCTTGATCAAGAGATGTTAAACGCTACTTTGTGGTTTGTAATTAAAACTGTTGGAGTCATAATGGTGATACTGCTTCCAAGAGGAGTATTCCCAAGAATCAGAATAGATCTTCTTTTGCACACCGGTTGGTACAAACTGATAGGACTCGCATTCGTTAACATCTTTATAGCTCTAGCTTTGCTATATGCAGGTGTCTTGGGCCCGGGAGGATTGATACAATGAGTACTGTAGCTGGAATAATACGGGCTCTTAATTCAGGTGTAAAGCATCTTGCAGTTAAACGATTTACACTACGTTATCCAGAACAAAAATTGAAATTTGTAGGGGATGGCTTTCAATTCGATCCTCAAACGGGGGTAGGAATTGCTGGCCAAAAGGGGCGACACATACTATTCCATGATAAATGCACCGGTTGTCAGCTTTGTGCTATCGCGTGCGAAGGGATTGCAGAAGCCATAGCTATGGTGAAAGTAAACAATACTTGGAAACACAACAAGAAAGCAATAATGCCACAGATTGACTATGGTAAGTGTGTATTCTGTGGACTATGTGTAGATGCATGTCCATTTTATGCTCTATACATGACAAATGATTATGAGCTTTCCTCGTTTACCAAGGAAGCGTTGATTTACACACCAAGTCAGCTTGCTGTAAAACCAAAGGTAGCCCAAGATGTGGAAATAAAGATTGACGACCGGGGTGCAACACATGGTTGATGCAACATTTTTAGCGGTTTCTGTCTTAACAATTGGTTCTGCAATTGCTGCACTTGAAATTCGTTCAATGATTTATGGATCAATAGCTCTGATGATTACACTTGCAGGCGTTGCAGGATTTTTCTTGCTTTTAGATGCACCATTTGTTGCGATGTTTCAAATTTCAGTATATGTTGGCTCAATTGCAGTGCTTATACTGTTTACTGTTATGTTAGTAAGGCGTGAACTTATCTTCAACAAAATTGAGGATCCACGCAGAAGATATGCTGGCATAGGTTTGATGATTATTACAATGCTTGGAATTGGAACAATAATTATAGGTTCTGGGCTAAAGACAATGGAGGTAGATGCTCCACCAGTTGACTTTAGGGAAATAGGAGAGGACTTTCTAACATATTATTCGCCAGCACTTGTTGTAATGGCACTTATTTTGGCATCTGCAGTAATTGGTGCTTTGGTATTAGCAAGAAGAGAGGATGTTACAACTGACCAACGAGCTGATTGATTTTGTAATCATTTCGGTGGCACTTTTGGCCATCGGGATATATGGTCTAGCTGTAAAAAGAAATGCAATAAGAATGCTTTTTGCAATAGAAATGATAGTAAACGCAGCAAACCTTAATCTGGTAGCCTTTGCTAGATTTATACCAAATAGCCAAGGCCAGACACTTGCATTGTTTTCAATAGCAATTGCAGCTGCAGAGGTTGCAGTTGGGCTTGCATTGATTATAGTCGCATATAGGATGTACAAGAATATCGATATTGCGGACTTTAGGAGCCTGAAAGGGTAAATGGAATACGTGTTATTACAGGCGGTCTTTTTACCACTGTTACTGTCACCTGTAGCCTACTTACTTGGTAGAAAATCAGGACCAAACGCAGCAACTTGGTTTACTTTTGCATTGTTGCTATACTGTACTGTCATAATGATTGCTCCGGTATTTTCAGGAACCTATGAGGAGCACTACCCATGGACTCAACTGTTTGGCGAGTTTGGATTCTTACTTGATGGACTTGCATCACCTTTTGCAATCATAATTTATGTTCTATCCACAGTGCTTGCGTTATACTCAAAACCGTACATGGTTGCAAAGATAACAGAACAGTTTGAGGAAAAAATGCACAAACAAAAACAGCTAATAGGCAACGGTCCGTCAACTGCACTGATAGAATCATCATCCCTCAAAGGATATCTGAATAATCAGATCGGAATCTACTTTGCACTATATCTTGTCTTTGCGATGGGAATGCTTGGAACTGTTCTAGCAACCAACCTGATAGAATTTTATGTTTTCTTTGAAGTAATGCTCATTCCAGCTTTCTTTTTAATCGCATTTTATGGATATGGTGCAAGAAGAAGAATTGCACTTTTGTTCTTTTTCTGGACTCATGCTGGTGCAGTTGTTCTACTTCTCGGATTTCTTGCTATTGGACTTAATGTTGGAAGCTTTGACTTTTCAGACATAAAAGAAGAAGGTATTCCACCTAACATTCTAACATTTGCTGCTGTTGCAATAATTATCGGTCTTGGCGTAAAGCTTGCGGCGTTTATTTATCATATATGGTTACCTTATGCACACGCAGAGGCTCCTACTCCAATTAGTGCACTCTTATCGCCAGCAATGATTGGAATTGGTGCATATGGCCTTTTCAGATTGTTAGTTATGCTGATGCCCGGACAATACGAACACTTTTCTCTTTTCCTAAACTTGTGGGGATTAGCCACAATGTTCTATGGTGGTGCAATGGCATTAATGCAAGATGACATCAAGAGATTATTTGCATATTCTAGCATAAGTCAGATGGGCTATCTGCTTTTTGGAATAGGTTCTTTTTCTGCACTTGGACTTTCTGGAGCTGAAATGATGTATGTTTCACATGGTCTTGGCAAAGGTCTGCTTTTCATGATGGCAGGAGCTATCATACTGCAAGTTGGTACAAGAAGTATGACAAAGCTTGGTGGACTTGCAGGAAAGATGCCAATTACTGCAGTCTGCGCAATGATTGGAGCTCTTACTATAATGGGTGTTCCACCAACAAGTGGATTCATGGGCGAATGGACCCTGTTTTATGGTGCACTGCAAACTGCAGTGGAAGAAGGTTCTACAATAAGGATGGTCACATTTGGTCTAGGACTAGTATCTACGGTTATTACCATGGCCTACATTTTATGGATGATAAAAAGAGTATTCTTTGGAAAACTCCCAGAAAATCTTTCAAATACAAAAGAAGCAAGCTGGTATATCACTGCACCTATGATGGTACTAGCAGGATTTTCCATAGTAGTCGGAATCTATCCTGACATTTTCTTTAACCAGATAATTCCTTTCATGAATGGAGTTATGGGGGTTTAGTTATGGCAGTTGAAGTACTTGGATCTAGTTTAGAGGCAGGTGGACTAAATGTATGGGCAATCTGGATTCTACCATTCATTGCAGCACTAATAATTCCAGGCGTTGCCAAGTTCTCAAAACGAGGAACAAATTGGGTCGCTGTAGGTTTTGCATTGATGAGCGCAATCTCTGCAGTAACGCTTTTGCCAGCTGCACTTGAAGGTCATGAAATTCATGATCAAGTACCATGGATCTCATCAATTGGCCTAAAAGCTGGAATCCTAGCTGATCCACTTGCAGTTTTGATGGCAAATGTAGTTGGATGGATTTCATTTTTGATCATAGTGTACAGCACAGGTTACATGAAAGGAGATCCAAACATTACAAGATTCTGGTTCTGGATGATGTTCTTTGTTGGTTCTATGCAGCTAATTGTTCTCTCAGACAATTTTCTACAGCTCTTCTTTGGATGGGAAGGAGTGGGACTTGCTTCTTACGCTTTGATAGGCTTTTGGTACAGCGACAAAAAGAAAGATTATGTCGGTACTGAAGGTCATACAGCTCTTGGTGTATTACAGTATTATTCACCAACACATGCGGGGATAAAGGCATTCATCATGACAAAGGTAGGCGATATAATGATGCTTGCGGGAATGTTTTTGATTTTTGCATTTGCAGGGACTTTTGGATTTAGAGAGTTAACAGAAAATACATCTTGGGCTACTTCGATGTCTGCACAGGGTTTGTTAGTTCCTGCTGCTGTTTTGCTTTTTGGTGGTGCAATAGGAAAGTCTGCACAGTTTCCACTAAACGAGTGGTTGCTTGAAGCTATGACAGGTCCAACCGCAGTCTCTGCTTTGATCCATGCAGCTACAATGGTAAAAGCCGGAGTTTTTTTGGTTGCAAGACTTGGTCCACTATTTTTTGCACTAGCTGCAGTCGGAATTTCAATGGATCAATTCTTTGAGATCATTGCATGGGTTGGGGCAATCACTGCATTCTTGCTTGCAACACAGGGAATGGTCTCTACTGAGATAAAAAAGGTGCTTGCGTATTCTACAGGATCTCAAATAGGATACATGATGATGGCTCTTGGAATAGCCGGACTTTCAGAACAGTTTGTTGATGGATATACAGCTGGATTCTTCCACCTCATCTCTCATGCAATGTTCAAGGCATCATTGTTTATGGCTGCAGGATCACTCGTACACGTTGTAGGCTCTAGATTCATGACAGACATGGGAGGATTGCGCAAGCACATGCGCAAAACATATGCATTCATGTGGGCTACAGGTCTCGCGCTTATGGGAGCTCCGTTTATCACCACTGGATTTTGGAGCAAAGACGCCATCTTTGCAGCTGTTTATGAATCTGGAAATACTTGGGCAATACCACTGTTTGCAATAGCACTCATCACTGCAATCATCACTGCATTTTACACTACAAGGATGATTGGTATGGTATTCTTTGGAAGCAAAAGCAAACATATTGAGAAGATGGAAAAGGAAGGACACCACATTCACGAAGCAAGTGCATCAATGTGGGTGCCTTATGGAATACTTGCAGTACTAACCATAGGAATTGGTGTTATAGGCCTAACAGCTGAGCAAGGAATTCGTCAACTCTTCACAGAATATCTTACTGGTACATTTGGAATCGAATCAGGACCTGAAACTGTGGCTATGGAATCAGAGTCAATATTGGGAGGATTTCTAAGCGGTATAAACCCAGTAGCACTTATGGCGTCACTTATTGCATTTGCAATTGGATTTGGACTTGGATACATTTTCTATATTGGAAGATTTGTAGATCCAGTGAAATTTGTTAACTCTAATTTGTTCTTCTATGCAATACACAAATTCTTTCTAAACAGATGGTATCTAAACTCTATAATCTATTGGTGCTTTGTAACTGCACCATTATATTTTGCAAGGGGAATATGGAGATACTTTGAAAGCACAGTAATAGATGGTATGAATCGCGGTTCAGAAAAAGCAGTTGGCTGGAGTGCTAAAGTTATACAAGGAACCCAAACAGGAATCTCACAGTCATATCTGTATGTGTTTGGAGCA
>Ga0209321_10000387_pt1 | contig 28325 bp, 25 predicted proteins | sample Rifsed16ft4_FD_184012 | JGI IMG/M metagenome (GOLD analysis project Ga0209321, IMG submission 184012) | Soil microbial communities from Rifle, Colorado, USA - sediment 16ft 4 - CSP-I_5_4 (version 2) | ecosystem: Environmental > Terrestrial > Deep subsurface > Rock core/Sediment | place: Rifle...
GTTGAACGTATCTGAACAGGCCCTCCCGGGTGCGAACGAACGTGCCGCCCACGCGCCCCGATCCTCCCGATTCGGGCGCGATTGGGGCGTGACTCGAGCGTCACCTTGAACAAGGGACATCCTCGAAACCCTCGGTCCCCCGCATATCGGGGAAGGTCCCCCGAAGGAGAACCACACATGAAGGCGAGGAGAGGCACCCTCGTCGCGGTCGGGCTCGTCTTGGCCTTGGCGTTCATGGCGAACGTCGGGTCCGCGGCGGCCCCGGACCGGGCGGCGGGCCGGATCTACGGCGACGACGAATTGTGGGCGACGTTCGTGACGACAGACCTGAAGCCGGGTCCCGAGAGGAGCTTCAATCTCCTCTACGCGTTCCCGGGGACGAGTCTCATCTCCGTGACGGACTCCGTCCCGGGGGACGTGGACTACCGCGGCGGCCGGTGGATGGTCTTCGCGGTGAGCTTCGTCGGGATCGAGCCGACCCAGTTCACGAACGACGCGGACGTCCTGTACCATGCAGCCCTCGGCCATCTCTCGATCAGCACCGAGCCGGTCGGGTACGTCTCGTGCCCGCTCTTCAGCCTCTGAAGGCGGGCCTGCCTCCTTTTTCCATGTCACCTTATATCCCTCACGCCCGCATTCGGGCGGCGGGGTCGCTTGAGCCAAGTCCTCCGGCAGCTCCTCTGGTACCTCCTCGGCGGGACGCGGGGAGGCGCGAACCGCGCGCGGATCATCGACACGCTCCGCGAGCGGCCCCACAACGCCCACCAGCTCTCCGAGGCCCTGGGCCTCGATTACCGGACGATCCGGCACCATCTCGACCTCCTCGTGAAGAACGGGCTCCTCACCCGTCCCGCGGGGGGCGCGTACGCGTCGCCCTACTTCCTCTCGCCCTTCCTCGAGGCGAACTACGCGGTCTTCGAGGAGGTTCGCCGGAAGGCGCTGCCGGGGGAGGGCGAGTGAGGCGGGATTCTGGCATAGGGCCATCCCCCGGAGGCGGGTAGGAGACGGAGACCATGGCGGACATGTTCATGACGGGCAGCCTCGTTATCGGCGCGGCGAACGTCATCCTGTCCCTCGCCCTCCTCCTCGTGTACGGGCGGGTGTACCGCCACGCCCGCTCGTCCTTCGCCCTCGCCCTCCTCCTGTTCGCGGGCGCGTTCCTCGCCCACAACGCCCTGGTCGTGTACTCGTACGCGACGATGATGCCCCTCGTCCCGGAGGCGATGGGCCCGTACATCCTGGGGATCGCCGTGCTCGAGGCCGCGGGCCTCGGGGCCATGGCGTGGACGGCGACCCGGTGAGGGCCCGTCCCTCCGAAGGATAATTACTGTTCGTGTCGTACCTTCAAGGGGGGCTGCTCCTCCGTCCTCCGCGAAAGGATCGCGAGAAGGCCGGTGTGGGCGTGCTCGAAGGTCGTTTTCGCAAGCTCAATCCATCGAGGGTCGAGATCGCGGAGAAGGACCCCCTCACGCGGGTCGCGTCGGACGAGGAGGTCCTGGAGCCCTTCGGCCGATGGGCGGCCCAGTTCGAGGCCATGCGCTGCCTCTACTGCCACGAGCCCCAGTGTGTGAGCGCCTGCCCGGTGGGCCAGGACTGCCGGGAGTACAACGCGAAGATCGCGGAAGGCAACTTCGCGGACGCCGCGAAGATCATCCTGAGAGACAACCCCCTCGCCCTCACCCTGTCCCGGGTCTGCTACCACTACTGCGAGGAGTCGTGCGTCGTCGGGATCCGCGGGGAAGCCGTGGCGATCCGCCACCTGAAGCGCGCGGCCCTCGACTACGGCGGGATGGCCGACCTCCCGTACGACCGCGCGGCGCGGCGGGAAGGGAGCGTCGGCGTCGTCGGAGGCGGGCCCGCGGGCCTCATGGTCGCCTGGACCCTGGCGCGCGCGGGCTACGCGGTCACCGTCTACGAGGCCCGCGAGCTCCTCGGCGGCCTCGCGACCCTCACGATCCCCCTGTACCGCCTCCCGCGAGACGTGTTCGAGCGAGACATCGAGCGGATGCGGAAGCTCGGGATCGTCTTCGAGATGAACGCGCGGATGGGCCGGGACTTCACGCTGGACGACCTGCGGACGGAGCACGACGCGGTCTTCCTCGGGATCGGCACGCACAAGCCGGCCGGGCTCAAGGTACCCGGGGCGGACCTCCCCGGTGTGCAGGTCGCGATCCGCTTCCTCGAGGACGCGGCCCTCGGCGGGCTCTCGGCGATCGGCGAACGGGTCGCCGTGATCGGCGGCGGGGACGTCGCGATGGACTGCGCCCGCGTCGCCCTGCGTCTCGGCGCGAAGGACGTCCACATGGTCTACCGCCGTTCTCGGGAGGAGATGCCCGCGAGCGACGAGGAGATCCGCGAGACGCTTGACGAGGGCGTCGTGTTCGACTTCCTCACGGCCCCCGTTGCGATCGAGGGGGACGACAGGGTCGAGCGGCTCGTGTGCCAGCGGATGGAGCTCGGGCCGCCCGACGGGAGCGGGCGGCGCCGGCCCGTGCCGACCCCCGGGTCCGAGTTCGCGATGCGCGTGGACGCCGTCATCTTGGCCCTCGGCCAGGGGGCGGATCTCTCCGGGGTCCCGGACGCGAAGGCGCTGGGGATCTCCATGGACCGCGACGGGGTCGTCATCGGCCTCGACGCGAGCGGCCGCACGAACCTGCCCGACGTCTGGGTCGGGGGCGGGACGTCCGTCGTCCACGCGATGGCCGCGGGCAGGCGGGCCGCGGCCGCGATGGAATCCCACATCGAGTCCCGGTCCGCGGCATGACCCGTTCGACCCGCGGAGAGCACGTCCGCTCGCAAGTCGGGCGGTCAGAAGAAGGGGGGGCAGAAAGAAGGGTGAGAAGGGTTCAGCGAAAGTCCGGTGCGCGAACGCTTAGTTCGGGACATAGGTCATCACGATGACCTTCCCGAGCGGAGCGCCGTCCCCAGGGCCGTGACGAGGCGGTTCCAAAGCCCGCCTCCGGACCGGGGGGACAGCACCGAGCTGGCGCGGTACAGCTCCAAGAATGCCGCCGAGCTCAGGGTCTCACCTCCTTCTGGTTCTCACTGAAAGCCCCGTCGAAGGGGCGCAATGAGCGGGAAACACTGCGCGAAGCAACCAAGGGACCCATCCCCTTGTTCCTGGCACCCGTTCCGACCCGTCGGGCCCTATATCAACGTTTGTCCATGACCCGTGGGAATCGAGAATGACGCGGGGTGTCCCCCCTGGTTCCTCCATGGGAACGCGCGCCTTTGTCCACCCGGCCCATGGTGCCCCTATAAAACGACGGAGGGTCCGGAAGGCCCGGCCAACGTTTTTATCGGTGGCCCACCCCTCCACGTCCTGGAGTTGGTCATCGTGGCGGGAGAGGAGCTCATCCTTGCGTCCGTGCTCGTATTCATCATCGTCCTCGTGTTCCTGGCGTCCGCGATCAAGGTCGTCCGGGAGTACGAGAGGCTCGTCGTGTTCCGTCTGGGACGGCTGTACCCGACCCCGAAGGGCCCGGGGCTGACGGTGATCGTCCCCGTCATCGACCGACGGGTCATCGTGGACCTGAGGACCGTGGCCTTCGACGTCCCGCGGCAGCGGGTCGTATCCCGCGACAACGTGTCCGTCGAGGTCGACGCGGTCGTCTACTACCGGGTGTACGATCCCAACAAGGCGATCACGGAGGTCCAGAACTACGTCATGGCCACGAACCTCCTCGCCCAGACGACGCTCCGGGACGTCCTCGGCCAGGTCGAGCTCGACGGGCTCCTCTCGAAGCGGGAGGAGCTGAGCAAGCGGATCCAGATCCTCCTCGACACTGCGACGGACCCATGGGGCATCAAGGTTTCCGCCGTGACCCTGCGGGACGTGACCCTGCCCGACACGATGGTCCGCGCGATCGCGAAGCAGGCGGAGGCCGAGCGGGAGCGCAGGTCGCGGGTGATCATGGCGGAGGGGGAGTTCCAGGCGGCCCAGCGGATGATGGAGGCGGCCCAGCTCTACGGGACCGCGCCCTCCGCGATGCGCCTGCGGGAGCTCCAGACCCTCACCGAGATCGCGCGGGAGAAGAACCTCGTCATCGTGACGACGACGGGGGCGAGCACCACGGCGGACATCGCCGCGATGACCTCCGCGATGACGAAGCGAGGGGAGCCGAGGGAGTGATCGCCCGCCGCGGGGCCCTCAGGGCCGCGTGCCTCGGGGTCCTCCTCGTCGTCCTCCTCGGGGCCCTCGGTCCCGCCGCGCGGGCCCAGGGGCCGCGGGTCCTCCTCGCGGAGATCGACGGAGCGGTCGACCGCTCGACCCTCGACTACGTGATCGAGGCGATCGACGAGGCGCGGCGCGGAGGATACGCAGCCCTCGTCCTCCGGTTCGACACCCCGGGCGGCGGCCTCGCCGAGACCCTCGAGATCGCGAGCCGGATGGTCCAGGCCCAGGACCTACCGATCCTCGGCTTCGTGGGACCCGTGGGCGCACACTCCGTGAGCGCGGGGACGATCCTCCTCATGTCCACGGACCTCGCCGCGATGGCCCCCGGGACCTCGATCGGGTCCGTGCAGCCGGTGACGGTCGGGCCGACCGGCGTCGAGCCCGTGACGGACTCGAAGATCATCAATTTCGTCGTGGAGAAGCTGCGGGAGCAGCTCGTCCTCCATGGCAGGAACCCGGACCTCGCGACGCGCTTCGTCGTCGAGAACCTGAACGTCAACGCATCGGAGGCCCTCGCCCTCGGAGCGATCGAGATCGTCGCCCCGACCGTGAGGGATTTCCTCGACCAGGCCGACGGACGGGACATCCTCGTCTCGTCCGACAACACGACGTACAAGAGCTTCTCGAACCTCGACTTCGCGGCGGCGGAGATCGTGACGTTCTCCCCTTCCGCGCGGGTCGCGTTCCTCGCCCTCCTGTCGGACCCCCTCATCGCGTCCCTCCTGATGATCCTGGGGATCTACTCGCTCATCTTCGGGCTCTCCGCGCCGGGCCACGGGGCGGAGATCGGCGGGGTCATCCTCATCCTCCTCGCCCTCATCGGCCTCGGGTTCAGCGTGGACCCCGTCGCCCTGTTCCTCATCGTCCTCGGGATCGTCCTCATCATCGTCGAGCTCAAGACGCCGGGGTTCGGCGCCTTCGGCGTGGGCGGGGTCGTCGCGATGGTCCTCGGGGCCGTCTTCCTCGCCCCCCTTCGGCCGCCCGAGTTCGTCGTGTCGCCGGAGTACCAGATCCTCTTCCTCGTCCTCCTCGTCACGCCGACGGCGGCCTTCGGGGCCTTCCTCCTCTTCGCCCTGTACAAGGTCCTTGAGATCCGCCGGCGGAAGCCGACGGTCGGGGCGATCATCGGGGAGACCGCGACGGCCGCGGACCCGATCCGAGCGGGGGAGACCGGCTACGTGACGTACCATGGGGAGCTGTGGCAGGCCGTCCCCGACGAAGACCTCCCCGCCGGGGCGACGGTCCACATCCACTCCATGGACGGCATCGTCCTGAGGGTGTCGCCTCGCCCGTCCCCCCTTCCGTCCCCGCCCGCGTGGCACCGGTGGGTCGACCGGTTCCGCCCGCGCCGCCCGAAGACGGGAAATCCTTAAGGTCCGCGTCAGGTTCCGAGGCCCCGATGTCCACGGACGTCGTCCTGTGCAAGGTCGCCGACATCCCTGACGGGACGATCAAGCACTTCGAGATCATGGGGTACGACCTCGCCGCGATCCACGTGGGCGGGACGTTCTACGGCCTCGACGCGGCCTGCACGTACAAGTGGGCGAACCTCGCAGACGGGACGATCGACTCGGAGCGGATGGTCCTCATCTGCTCGGACTGCAAGGGGTCCTGGGACCTCAAGACGGGCCAGCCCGTGGACCCACCCGCCCAGTTCCCCCTGACTGTCTACGAGGTGGCGACGGTGGGCGACGACGTCATCCTGACGTTCACGTACTGACGGCCGGTCGGAGTCCCATGGCCCCCCTCATCCGCAGCGAGGCGGACCCATTGCGGGAGGTGCTCGTGAGCCCTCCCCTGCCCTCGTACGGTGACGTCGACATGCGCCTCCACAACTGGGTCGCGAGGCCGGACCTTCGGAGAGCCGCGGAGGAACACGCGGAACTCGTCGACCTCCTCCGTGACGGAGGCGCGAAGGTCGACATCCTCCCGGGCGATCCCGCCTTCCCGAACCACATCTACCCTCGAGACACGGCCCTCATCGGGCCGCGGGGTGCGTGGCTGAGTCGCTTCGGGCTCCCGTCCCGGCGCGGCGAGGAGCAACGGGTGGGGAAGGCCCTCGAGGCCGCGGGCGTCCCCCTCGTCGGCGCCACGAGGGAGCCGGGGACCTTCGAGGGCGGCGGGGATGCGATCGTGCTCGGGGCGACCGCGTTCGTCGGGGTGACGGAGCGCACGAACGGGGCGGGAGCCGAGCAGGTCGCGTCGTTTCTCCGGAGGGACGGGATCGAGACCCGCCTCGTCCGGGTGGGCCTGTCGTTCCATCTCGGGGAGCCGCTCGGCATCGTGGACGACCGCACCCTGCTCGTGGACGAGCGGTGGTCGGCCGAGCCCGCCTTCCGGGATTTCGAGCGCATCGAGGTGCCCGCCTCGGAGGTCGGCGGTGGGAACGTCCTCGTCCTCGGGAGGCGGAAGCTGATCATCCATGACGGATACCCGGAGACGATCCGGCGGCTCCGGGCGGCTGGGGTCGACGCGATTCCTGCCGATCTGACGGAGCTCAAGAAGGCGGGAGGCGGCCCCCAGTGCCTCACCCTCCCCCTCCGCCGAGGATGAGGGGTCCCGGAAGGGGAAGAAAAGACTTATGAGGGAGGGCCTCGTCCCATCCTCCGTCCTCATGTCCCGGTGACGAACCACGGTCGGCCGCCTCCGGTCCCGGCTGTGTTCTCGCGAGCGATGAGGCGGTGACGACGATGCCCGAGGAAAAGGACCTTCAGTTCAACCGCATGTGGAACGAGGAGAACCCCGCGAAGCGCGTGAAGTTCCGGAACCTGATGAAGTCGAAGCTCGACGTCCTCCACGTGGACTTCAGCGAGGAGAACGCGCGGGCCTTCTACAACGGCCGCCTCTCCGTCCGGCAGCCTGAGCGGATCTACCAGATGCCCGAGCGGGAGGAACGCGGGCCTCGGCGAGGCCCGCCCCGAAGGCGCGGTCCCCGATAGGGCCGCCCGAGGGCCGTCCCCCGTCTCCGGACCCCGTCGGACGATCGAGAGCCATGGGATTCATGGGCGAGCCGTGAGGCTCGGACCCGCTGGGAAATCAGAAGGAGAAAAAGGCCTGGCCCGGAGGCCAGGCGTGGAAAGGAGTCCTCGGAGGATCTCAGTAGCGCCGCCGGCTGCGGTCCTTTCGGTCCCGTCCGCCGCCGCCACCACCCCGGCGGTCCCCGCCGAAGGTCCCGAACTCGAACTGGCGGTCCCCGCCGCGCTCGCGCCGCTCGCCGCCCCCGTAGCCGCCGCTGCGGTACCGGGGCTCGCGCTCGTACTCGACCGCGCTCACGTCGAGGGCCGTGTTCACCGTCTCGATCGTCTGGTCGGACTTCGTCATGCTGCCGTATTTCCCGACGTTCAGGCGGATGTGGCCGCGCACGAGGGAGACGAACCCGTTGTCGATGAGGACCGTCTCGTCCTTCTGGACCTGCCCGATCTGTTCGTTCCAGAGGGTCAGGAGGACCGTCCCCGTCTCGTCGCCGACCGTGGCCTCGACGAGCTTCCGCGCCTCGCCGAAGCGAGACGTGATCTCACGCTCTTCGCTGAACCCGACGACCTTCGCAAGCACGTTGACCTGCTTGGACTGGGGGGTCAGGTCCTTCACCTTTGTCATTACTTTGTCCATGTTCTCACGTTCTGCCGACACAACGGCCTTGAGTCGCAAGGCAAGCCGAAAACCCGGTACCAGGCGAATTCAGACGATGTGGGCTGACCCGCGCTACGGACCAGCGATATAAAAATGTTGGGTTCTGAACGGTCGGCCTGGTCCTCGCGCGGAAGCAGTCGTGTGCCTGGGCGCGGCTCGATGGCGTGCGATCACCGCAGGTCCGCCCGGGCCCTCAGCCGCTCGAGCTCCTCCGGGGTGTTCGCGTTCCAGAAGCTCGCGAGGTCCGGGTCCACGGTCCGGATCTCGGGCTCCGTCACCTGCACGATCTCGAGGCGCGCGAACGTATGGACGGGCCTCGTAAGCCCAGCGGCCATCGTGCGGTCCACGGCCTCGCGGAGCCGCTCCCTCCGATACACGCCATGGAGCGGCTCGAACCACTTCCCGATCCGCGGCACGGCGCCGTCGTGGCCCTGGGCGCGCTCGAGGAGGAGCCGTCCGAGGGCTGGCGCGTAGAAGGGCGTGTCGCACGGGGCGACGGCCACGTATTCCCCTTGGAGGGCCGCGAGCCCCGTCCGCCAGCCTCCGAGGGGGCCCAGGTTCGGGGTCTCGTCCGCGACGCAGCGGCTCGTGGGTGGGACGACGGCGCGGTACGCGGCGTCGTTCGCAGGGGACGTCGCCACGGCGGTCTCCTCGACGATCTCCTGGATCCGGCCGAGGACCCAGACGACGAGGGGCCGGCCCGCGATCTCGAGGAGGCCCTTGTCCCGCCCCATCCGCGTGCTCAGCCCGCCCGCGAGGACGAGGCCTGAACGCTCCGTCGACGCGGACATCACCTCCGCGTGCGCCGCGATCGGCGGAGGAACAGCGCCGGTCCTGCGTACGGGAGGAATCCGCCGGGAAGCAACCTCCCGACGAGGACGAGCCCGTGGGCGCGCGCCAGGTCGACGGCCGGGCGGAACGCAACGCTCCGGGTCGCGAGGGCCCCCGCTCCGACCCGGACCGCCTTCGCGGCCATCTCCTCCCCGAGCCGTCCCGTCGAGTACAGAATGCGTCCGGCCACCGGCACATCGGAGAGGAGGGCCTTCCCGACGACCTTGTCCATCGCGCTATGGCGCGAGAGGTCCGAGGCAAGGATTGCCTCCCCGCTCGCGGGATCGTACAAGACGGCCCAGTGGAGGGGACCCGCGGCCCGCATGTCCCGCTCCCGCTCTGCGAGGAACCTCGCGAGCGAAAGGAGATCCTCGGGCTCGATCCGTCGTTCGCCCGGAGGAATGCTCCGACCGAGGGATCGCCGCGCGGAATTCAACGTGACGTTGTCCCGACGGACGATCCGCGGCCCGCGCCCCCGGGCGGCCTCGACCCGGACGGAAACGCGTCCGTCCTCCGGCTCGACGGTCACGCTGCGGATCGCACGGAAGGAGGGGACATGCCCCTCCGTAACGAGATGGCCCACCGCAAAGGCGTCGGACTCCCACGGGCTCCCGTGGACCGCGATGGACCCGGAGGGCCAGTCGACCTCGATGACGGCCTCGTCCGCGAGGGCCGGTTCCGTCGAGGTCCCCCCGACCCTCGGGTCGATCGCTCCCGGTGTGGACCGTCGGCCCATCGTATCCTCGAAGAAGGCGAGCCCCCATAAGGCTTTGCGGACCTCGGAGGAAACGCGGCGGCTTCAAGAGGCGCGGCGGGCATACCCTCGGACCAACCCATGGGACGACGACGGGACGGAATCGCCAAGGTCCCCGCCACGTCTGCGTTCGTCGCGGACGTCGCGGGGCGACATCGGGCCGGGGACCTCGTGCTCCTCGACGCGCTCCACGCGATCCAGGGCCGCCGCGGGCACCTCTCGCGCAGGGACCTCGAGGCCCTCTCCTACCATGCGCGGGTCCCCCTCGCGACCCTCCATGGCACCGCATCCTTCTACCCGAACTTCCGGATGACGGGCCCCGCCCCGAGGATCGCGGTCAAGGTCTGCACGAGCCTCCCGTGCCGCCTCCGCGGGGCGGAGCGTCTCCTCGCGGGCCTCACGGAGCGGTTCGCGCCGATGGCCGGCGTCGAGGTACGGGGATGCCAGTGCCTCGGTATCTGCGAGAAGGCCCCCGCGGTGTCCGTGAACGGGAGTCCCCGCGGGCCGGCGAGCGTCGAGGGGGTCCTCCAGGGCATGGGCCAGGGTCGCCTTCCCAGGACCGCGCGCCCGCGGGCGTCGCGGTACGAGAGCCTCGCGAGGTACCGGAGGGCGGGGGGCTACGACGTCCTTGAGCGGCTCCGGCGCGGGGAGTGGGATGCGACGGCGATCGTGTCCGTGCTCAAGGCGAGCGGCCTCCGCGGGATGGGCGGAGCGGGCTTCCCTACGGGCATGAAGTGGGAGTTCGTCCTCCGCGAGTCCGCGACTCCGAAGTACGTCGTGTGCAACGCGGACGAGAGCGAGGTCGGGACGTTCAAGGATCGCACGTTCCTGGAGGAGACCCCCCACGCGCTCCTCGAGGGCCTCCTCCTCGCGGCCACCGCGATCGGCGCCCGGGAGGCCGTGCTGTACGTCCGGGAGGAGTACCTCACGGCCCGGGCCAACCTCGCGAAGGCGATCCGCGAACTGAGGTCCGCGGGGCTCCTCGACTCCGGGCCGCCGACCCGGGTCGTCGTGGGCGCGGGCGCCTACATCTGCGGGGAGGAGACCGCGATGTTCGAGTCCATCGAGGGGAAGCGGCCCGAGCCGCGCCTCCGGCCGCCGTACCCCGCCCAGGTGGGCCTGTGGGGGAAGCCGACCCTCATCCAGAACGTCGAAACCCTCGTGCGGGTCCCGCAGATCCTCCGCAAGGGCCCGGAGTGGTACCGGTCCGCGGGGCGGAACGGGGCCTCGGGGATCAAGCGCTTCGCGGTCTGCGGGCAGGTGCGCCGCCCCGGCACGTACGACGTCCCCCTGGGGATCCCGGCCGCCGAGCTCCTCTCGGACCACGGAGGCGGCATGGAGGACGGCGGTTCGGCGAAGGCCGTCTTCCCCGGAGGGCTCGCGTCGGGCTTCCTCGCCGCGGACCAGATGTCCACGCCGATGGACTTCGACCCCCTCGCCCGGGCCGGCGTGATGCTCGGCTCGGGCGGCGTGATCGCCGTCGGCGCGCCCGTGTGCGCGGTGGATCTGGCGGAGAACGCCCTCGACTTCTTCGCCCACGAGTCGTGCGGCAAGTGCACGCCGTGCCGCGCGGGGACCGAGCAGCTCCTCCGGATGGTCCGGGCCCTCCGGAGCCGCGGGACGCCCCTGGACCCCGGGGTCGTCGACGACCTCGCCTCCGTCATGGTCGACACGTCGATTTGCGGACTCGGGACGACAGCTCCCATCGCCCTGCGCCAGGCGCTCCAGCGGTTTCCGGAGGAGTTCGAGGCCCACGCCCAGGGCCGGTGCCTCACGGGGTGGTGCGTCCGATGAGCCCTTCCGGGCCGACCTCCGAGGTCCGGTTGACGATCGACGGCCGGGAGGCCATCCTCCCGCGCGGGAGCACGGTCCTCGAGGCCGCCGCCCAGCTCGGAGTCCCGATCCCCACCCTGTGTTACGACCCGCGCCTCCCGATCGCGGGCGCGTGCCGGATGTGCATGGTCGAGGAGGAGGGCACGAAGGCCCTCGTGCCGGCGTGCGCCCGCGAGGTCCGGGACGGCCAGCGAATCTCGACGGCCACGGACCGCGTCGCCCGGGCCCGGCGGGTCATCCTCGAGCTCTTCCTCGCGGACCATCCGGCCCCCTGCTCGAAGGCCCGTCTCGACCCCGACGGCTGCGAGCTCGAGCGGCACGCGCGCACGTACGGCGTGGACTCGGCCCGCCTCCTCGCGACTGCGGAGGCCATGGGACCGGACCCCTCGAACCCCGCGATCGTCTTCGACGCCACGACGTGCATCAACTGCTACCGGTGTGTCCGGGCGTGCGACGACGTCCAGGTCAACGACGTGATCGGCGTGAAGGGCCGCGGCGCCCGCGCGCGGATCATCTTCGATCTCGACGACCCGATGGGGCAGTCGACCTGCGTCTCGTGCGGGGAGTGCGTGCAGGCCTGCCCGACGGGAGCCCTCATGGAGAAGACCCGCCTCGCGGGCCCTCCGGAGTCGGTCCTCGATGTCGTCCGCTCCGTCTGCCCCTACTGCGGGGTGGGGTGCCTCGTCGACTACCACGTCGACCGGGCCGCGAATCGGATCGCCTATGCGACGGGGTCGCCCGAAGGCCCGGCGAATGCCGGGCGGCTGTGCGTGAAGGGACGGTTCGGCTGGGACTACGCCCAGCACCGGGAGAGGCTCCGAGTGCCCTTGATCCGACGGGAGGGCGTCCCGCGGGGCCCCCTGGACGGCCGCCGTGTCTCCGAGGTCTTCCGGGAGGCGACGTGGGAGGAGGCCCTCGACCTCGCGGCTTCGCGGCTCCGGGCGATCCGCGACGGGCATGGGCCGCGGGCCCTCGCCGGCCTGAGCTCCGCGAAGTGCACGAACGAGGAGAACTACCTCTTCCAGAAGATTATCCGCGCGGGCCTGCGCACCCCGAACATCGACCACTGCACGCGCTTGTGCCATTCCTCTAGTGTGTACGCGCTCCAGACCGCGATCGGGAGCGGCTCCATGTCGAACACCGTGGCGGACTTCGGCGACGCCGACGTCCTCTTCGTGATCGGCTCCAACACGACGGAGAACCATCCCGTGATCGCGACGTTCCTGAAGCAGGCGGCCCGGAGGGGCTCCAAGCTCATCGTCGCGGACCCCCGGGAGATCCCCCTCGCGCGCCACGCGGCAATCCACCTGAGGAACCGCCCCGGGACGGACGTCGCCCTCCTGAACGGCCTCATCCACGTGATCCTCGAGGAGGGCCTCGCGGACGACGCCTTCGTCGCCGCGAGGACGGAGGGCTCCGAGCCGCTCAAGGAGGTCGTTCGCCCGTACACCCCCGAGCTCGTGGAGCGCCTCGCAGGCGTCCCCCGGGACCTCCTCGTCGAGGCGGCCCGCACGTACGGCGGCTCGCGGAAGTCCGCGATCCTCTGGGGGATGGGGATTTCCCAGCACACGACGGGGAGCGACAACTCCTTCGCGCTGATCAACCTCGCCTTGCTCACGGGGAACATCGGCCGGCCGGGGACGGGGCTCAATCCCCTCCGCGGGCAGAACAACGTCCAGGGCGCCTCCGACATGGGGGCGATCCCGATGTACCTCCCCGGGTACGCGCGCGTCGACGACCCCGGGGAGCGGGCGCGCTTCGAACGCGCGTGGGGCGTCCCCCTCGACCCGGACGTCGGGCTCACGGTGACGGAGATGTTCGAGGCGGCGCTCGACGGGCACCTGAAGGGCCTGTACATCATGGGGGAGAACCCCATCCTCAGCGACGCGAACCTCCTGAAGGTCCGCGAGGCGATGCTCCGGTTCGAGTTCGTCGGCGTGCAGGACATCTTCCTCACGGAGACCGCGGAGTACGCGGACGTCGTCCTGCCGACGGCCTCCGGGCTCGAGAAGCTCGGGACGTACGTGAACACGGACCGCCACGTCCAGCTCGGGCGGCCCGTCCTCGCCACGCCCGGCGAGGCGAGGCAGGACTGGGAGATCCTCATCGAGATCGGCAGGCGGCTCGGGATGGAGATGCCCTTCGGGTCCCCCGCGGACGTCCAGGCGGAGATCCAGCGGGTCGTACCCGCGTACGCGGGGATCAGCCACGAACGGGCCGGGGCCCGACCCGTCCAGTGGCCGTGCCCCACCCCGGACCATCCCGGCACCGCGATCCTGTTCGAGGAGTCGTTCCCCCGCGGACGGGGCGCGTTCCATCCCGCGGAGTTCGTCCCCGCCCGGGAGCTTCCGGACGCGGAGTTCCCGTACGTCCTGAACACGGGGCGGGTCCTCGAACACTGGCACACGGGGTCGATGACCCGGCGGGCGAAGGTCCTGGACGAGCTCCGTCCCCGGCCGTTCATCGAGGTCTCCGCGACGGACATGGAGAAGGAGGGGTTCCGTGACCGGGCCCGGGTGCGGGTCGTGTCCCGCCGCGGGGCGATCGAGCTCGAGGCTCGGGCGTCCGGCCGGCAGACCCCGGGCACCGTGTTCATCCCCTTCCACTTCGTCGAGGCGGCGGCCAACCTCCTGACGATCGACGCGCTCGACCCCCACGCGAAGATCCCGGAGTTCAAGTTCTGCTCCGTCCGCATCGAGCCGGTCCGAGAATCGTCGGGGGCGGGTACGGCCCCGGTCGCGTAGGGCGCGAGGGTACGCGGTGCGCGTGGAGGACTTCGTCCTCGCGCCACACGGGCGCGTCCTTCGGCGGGATTACCCGACCTTCACGAGACGCACCTGGGTGTCGTAGAACACCGCGCTCCCGCCGACGAGGTCTTGGAGGCACGTGTTCGCGATCGTCGGATCCGTCCGGAGGACGGGGTTCAGGTGGACGCCCCTCGCCCGCTCGGGGTCCCCGGGGATCGTGACGCCGTCCACGACGATGTCCCGGGAGCCGTACGCCCAGTGGCCGAAACCGAGGGAGTACGCGATGACCCCGGGCCGGATGCCCTCCGACACCCGGACCCGTCCCACCATGGGCACCGTCGTGCCGTTTGCGAGGTCGAGCACGCCGTTCGGGTTCGTCGCCGACTCCACGCGGACGAGGTCGTTCGTGCGGAGCCCGTAGCGGTCCGCGTCCTCCCGGCTGACCTGGATGAAGTTCTCCGGGAGGAGCTCCCGGAGCCAAGGGTCCGCGACCGTCCGGCTCTTCGTGTGCTCGATCACGCGGTGGGTGATCACGTTCAGGTCGAAGCCCGCATCCGAGAGGGGCTGCCCGAGGCTGTCCGCGATCGGGTAGTACTTCCCGAGGCCGCCGTACTTCGTGCCCGTCATCGCGTTCTTCGACGCGGGGAGCTTCTCCATGTACATCCCGATGAACGCGTTCCACTTGTTCTTCAGCTTCTCCCCATCGTACGCGGTCCCGGAGAAGCGCCCGCCCCGATTGAGGACCGTGATCGCGCGGCGCCACCACGACGATCCCGCGGCGGCCTCCCAGGTGGCCGCGTCGAAGACCTCGGCGGGCAGGTGGGCCCGCGCGGCCGTGAAGATGGCCGTCTCTTCGTCGGAGGCCTCGGGGACCCAGTCCGTCTCCGGACCGTCCCCCGCCGCGATGTTCGCCACCATCTTCAGGTAGACGTCCTCGGGCCGCTTGAGGCGCAGCCCGGACCCCAGGCCGTCGTCCCCGAAGCCCGGCAGGCCCATGTACTCCGCGAAGCCGAGGATCATGCTCTCGAGGCCGAGGGGCATCCGTTCCCCGAAGACGGTGACGGTCTCCGTGACGGGGGCGATGACGGGCTGCCGGACGGGCTGGATCTTCTCGAGGATGTTCGGGTGGCTCGCCTGGAACTCCCAGCGCTCGAGGTACGACGCGTCCGGGAAGATGTAGTCCGCGTACATGCTCGTCTCCCCGACCGTGATGTCCACGCAGATGAAGAGGGGGAGCTTCGCGGGGTCCTTGAGGATCTCGATGTTCGTGTGGCCCGCGGGCAGCGAATACACGGGCGTCCCCATGTACAGGAAGAGCGCGCCGACGGCGTACGGGTACGCGTCGCCGATGGAGGGCACGATCTCCTGGTAGATGTCGCTCGAGAACGGGAACCAGGGGCGCCTCGCCGGGTAGCCGTCGAAGATCGTCGTCCCCTCGTACTTCGTCTCGTGGCGGATGATGCTCACCCCGAAGGGGGTCAGCTTCCCGGGCCGCATGGTCCCGAAGGAATAGGGCTGCCCGACCTTGCCGCCCGCATGCCCGTACGTCGTCGCCTTGACCATGCCGCCCTTCCAGTCGTAGTTCCCGATCAGGAGGTTCAGGGTGAACCACGAGAGGACGTTGTAGAACCCGTTCGTGTGCTGGGAGGCCCCGCGGTGCACGTCCGCGGCCGCCTTCTTCCCGTGTCTCGTGAACTCCTGGGCGAGGGCGAGGACGTCCTCGGAGGGAAGTCCGCAGAGGTCCGCCCAGCCCTCGAGGGTCCTCTCCGCCGCGGCTTCCCGGAGGAGCTGGAGGACGGACTTCACGGGGATCCCGTTCACGGTCGTGTCGACGAGGAGGTCCCCGTGGACGGCGGCCGCCGTGTCGTTCGTGTCGAAGGCCGTCGGGACGCCCGCGGACAGGACGACGAACTGGTCCGCCGTGCCGATTCCCGCGTCCGACGCCTTGAGGAGGGCGCCGGGTCCGTCCGCGTCGATCCTCACGAGCCAGCACGCGTTCGTCCACGTCGGCTCCCCGTCCGCCGTCGCGGCGGCCTTGTTCGCGTTCGCGAGGAACGGAGCGTCGTACTTCGCGTTTTCGATCACATGGCCGATGAGGGCCATCGCGAGGCCCGCCTCCGTACCGGGCTTGATCGGGAGCCACTTCCACGCGTTCGACACGGCCTTCGACATCCGCGGGTCGACGACGGCGAACTTGAGCCGGCCCGAGGCGAGGCCGTCCGCGATCCGGAGGCTGCGGTTCGTGGGCCCGTAGTTCCCCTCGAAGGGGTTCGCCCCGACGAAGATGACGAACTCGGCCGCGCCGAGGTCCGCCTGCCAGTAGAACTTCTGCCCGAGCTGCCACTTCCCCGCGGACCACTGGTCGCTCATCGCCTTCGAGGCAAAGTAGAGGGAGCCCTGGCAGACGGTCGTGTGCCCGTGGTAGTTCGTCGAGCCGAGGCCATCCTTGATGAAGAAGTCGATGAACTCCCGGCGCCCCGCCTTGAGGCGTCCCCAGGCGAACACGATCTGGTTGTTCTTGGGCCCGAGGTCCGGGTGGTCGGGGTCGATGAGCTTGTCGAGGTCCGCGGCCCACCTCGTCTGGAAGTCCGCGAGGGTCATCGTCCCCGCGGCGACGAGCTTCGCGTCCGCGGCGATCGCCGTGAGGGCCGCCGGGTCCCGCAGGGCCCACAGCTCGTTGAGGCCCCGCACGACGCGGGCCTCCTCCCCCCCCACGTCCGAGAAGAGGGTCCCGCCGTCCGCGATCTCCTGGATCGCCTGGTCGAACGGGATCGTCACCCAGCGGTTCGAGCCGCGGGGCCCCGCCCGCTTGAGGACCTTCCGCAGCCGGTAGGGGTCGTACGCGGTCTGGAGGCCCGCCTGCCCCTTCGGGCAGAGGGCGCCGAACTCGTTGACCGCGGCGCCGACGGCGGTCCCGTACGCGAGGTGTGGGAACCGGTTGAACGGACTGTAGGGATTGCCTTCGATCTTCACGGCCTCCCCGTCCACGACCTTGACCTTGATCCCGCAGCCCGTGTTGCACTGGAGGCACGCGCTGTACAGGTAGCCCTCCGGGCCGACGACTGCGTCGGGGTCCGTCGGCGTGCCCGACGTCCCGGAGAACATCCGCATGACGACGGGGCCGTACCCGAGGCCGAACGCCGCAAGCGCGCCCGCGGACGTCGCGCCCTTGACGAAGCCGCGCCGGGAGACCTTCATGCGCTCGCCTCCTTCGCGGCCGCGGGCTTCGCCGGCGCCGCCCCCGAGGACCAGGGGGACAGCCACAGGGCGAGCTGGAAGAGGAAGTACAGGAGGGCGAGGATCGCGAGGAACTCGACGACGGCCCCCGTCGAGGGCCAGAGGGTCGTCGGGGCCTCCCCGCCCCCTGTCCCGAGGGCCTGCCCGCCCACGACGAACCCGTACTTCTGCGCGAACGCCCCGACGAGGACGAGGACGTAGGCGAGGGCCGCGACGGCCCCGCGGGACGTCCGGACGACCGCGTTCGCGGCCAGGAGGACGGTCGGCACGAGGGTCCCCGCGACGATCCCGAGCCACAGGAACATCCCGCTCAGCTCGCCCGTCGCGAGCACGGACACCGCGTCGCGGACCTCCGGGCTCTCGTACGCCAGGCTGACGTAGAAGACGCCGTTGAAGCCGAGGAAGAGGGCGAGGAGCGCAGGCAGGGCGGGGCTCCGGAGGAGGGCCGCCTTCTCGCCCACGGGCGCCGTCCGTGCGGACAGGGCGAGCCACAGGAGGAAGACCCACGCCATCCCGGAGAAGACCCCCGTCAGGAGGAACATCACGGGGTTCACGGGGTTCGCCCACAGAGGGTGGGACTGGAGGATCCCGAGCTCGAGGCCCGTGTACCCGAAGAAGAGGACGCACACGAAGGCGGCAAGTCCCGTGACGTTCAAGCCGACCCGGGACGACGGCGGAATCGAGCCCTCCGGAGGCTTCGTGATGAGGAGCACCCGCAGGGCCGTCCGACGGACGCCTGTCGCGGACCGGTACGCGCGGACGACGTCCTCGTAGAAGAAGAACCGCCCGTTGAGGAGGACGAGGACGAGATAGGCGATGAGGATGGGCCCCGCCCAGGACATCGGAGAGGTCCAGTGGAAACTGTACAGGAGGGTGTACCACCGCCCCGGCTGACCCAGGTGGCTGAAGATCGGGATCGGGATCGCGAGGCCGAAGACGGCCGCGGAGATCCAGGCGAGCTTCGCGAGGGGGCGGAACGACTTGACCCCGAACCCCTGGGAGAGGTAGTACGTCACGAAGGCACCGAGGGACAGCCCCCCGAAGAGGTACTTCGCGACCACGGGAAGGCCCCACTCGACCGTCGTCATGGGGTCGCCCCCTGGACGAGGCGCCCGTCGAGGGCGATGTAGAAGAACATGGGGTCCGTGCCCTGCTCCGGCTTCAGGGTGGCGACGGGGTACTGCGCGAGGAGCTGGGACACGTCGCTCTCGGGGTCGTTGAGGTCCCCGACGGTCAGGGCGCCCCCGATGCACGTCGCCACGCACGCGGGCCCCTGCCCCGCCTCGAGGCGGTGGGCGCACAGGGTGCACTTGTCCGCCGTCTTCTGGACGGGGTTCAGGTGTCGGGCCCCGTACGGGCACGCCTCGATGCAGTACCCGCAGCCGATGCACACGTCCCGGTCGATGAGGACGAGGCCGTCGTCCCGCTTGTACGTCGCGAGGACGGGGCAGACGGGGACGCAGGGCGGGTTGTCGCAGTGGTTGCAGAACAGGGGCAGGTACCTCGGGCGGGTCGCGGGGTAGGTGCCGACCTCCTCGTACCGGACCCACGTCCGGAAGACGCCCTCGGGCACGTTGTTCTCCGCCTTGCACGCGACCGTGCAGGCCCGGCAGCCCGTGCACCTCCGGAGGTCGATGACCATTGCCCAGCGGTGCTCCATCTGCCCGCGCCGCGGGAAGTCGTCGTAGTACCGGGCGTGGCCGTCTCCCTGGGCCTTCGCAGGGGAGGGCAGGAGCAGGGTCGCCGCCCCGGCGCTCGCGATCGCCGCGATCGCTCCCTTCCCGAGCCAGTCCCGTCGCGTGAGCCCCGCATCCTTCGACTCGCTGTTCCCCGTCGAACCTGGAGACAATGCGTCCGCCTCCATCGCGCCCCTGTTCTCGCGACGGAGGCCCCGAGGGTGTATATGACAGCCGTGCTAGGATGATACATACCTGAGGGGGCCGGGTATCTCGTGAAATGTCCGCTCCTTTCGGCCGCGCACGAGTGCCGGAATCTGGAGCCGGCTCCGGATGGGCGCAACTATTTAGCGATTCGACGGGTTCCACGGAGGGCCCATGCTCGTGGACGCCTTCGGCCGCGAGGTCACGGACATCCGGGTCAGCGTCACGAAGCGCTGCAACTTCGGCTGCATCTACTGCCACGACGAGGGCCTCGGCCCCATCCTCGCGCCCCGGATGCCCCACGAGGACGAGATGTCCGTCGAGGAGGTCGAACGGCTCCTGCGGATCGCGAGGGAGTTCGATATCCGATCCGTGAAGTTCACGGGCGGGGAGCCCCTCGTCCGGCTCGACATGGAGCGGATCATCGACCGGGCCGTGCGGCAGATCCCCGACGTGTCGATGACGACGAACGGTTCCATGCTCGCGGCCCGCGCGGAGGCCCTCCGCGACGCGGGCCTGAAGCGGGTCAACGTCTCCGTCGACTCCCTCGACCCGGCCGCCTTCCGGGACATCCGGAAGGGCGAGCTCAGCGCGGTCCTCCGCGGGATCGACGCGGCCCTCCGGGTCGGCCTGAAGCCCGTGAAGCTCAACATGGTCGTCTTCAAGCACACCCTGCCGTACGTGCCGCAGATGATCGACTACATCGGCCAGGGGGACGGGCTCAAGCTCCAGCTCATCCAGTTCATGCCCGAGCTCGTGGACCACCGGGAGTGGATGGTCGACATCGACGCCGTGAAGAAGTGGCTCGAGTCCCGGGCGGACAAGGTCCTCGTCCGGGAGATGCACCACCGGCGGATCTACATCTTCAACGGCGCGGAGGTCGAGGTCGTCGACCCCGTGTACAACGAGGAGTTCTGCAACAACTGCCGGCGGATCCGGGTGACGCACAAGGGCGAGCTCAAGGGCTGTCTGAACCGGAGCGACGACCTCATCCCGACCCGCGGCCTGGACGACGACGGCCTCCGGGAGGCGTTCCAGACCGTCGTGGCGAGGCGCGTGCCCTACTACGGGGCCTACGTGCGGGACTACCCCCGGCGGGACCCGGCCGCGGCCACGCCCGTCTCGTTCGAGGCCCCCCTCGCGGGCACGCCATAGGTATTTCCGGCCCGCCGCCTAGGGAAGGGGGAGGCCATGGCGGACGCGGCCGTCCTCGAGGACATCATCGTCGACTGCCCGTACTGCGGGCACGCGTGGAAGGCGGAGGCCCGCTGGATCTCGGGGCCCTGCCCGAGCTGCGCGCTCATGGTCTACCGCTACATGGACCCGAAGCACGACTGAGTCCCGCAGCGGGACCCACAGGTTCATTTCCCCGCGCCCTCATCTATATCCCGAGGTCGGAGTAGATGGCCCACGGCCCCTTCGAGGCGTCCGTCCTCGCCGCGATCCAGCAGGGCGCGACGTACGGGTACCGGATCCACCGGGCCCTCGGGGACCAGGGCTTCGACATCCGGCTCAACCACCTGTACCCGGTCCTCAAGCGCCTGGAGGCGGAGGGCCTCGTCGCGTCCTCGGAGGCCCCCGGGGAGCGCGGCCCCCGCCGACGCGTGTATCGGCTCACCCCGGAGGGGCGGAAGGCCCTCGAGAGGCGCCTCGTCGACGCGATCGCCGTCGTCCGCCTCTCGTACCTCGACCACCTCGCGGCCGACGAGACGACGATGGCCCGCGCCCTTGACCTCCTGGCGAAGTACCTCCCCCACGCGAAGGTCCGCGGCCGGACCGTGATGGTCGTCCCGCCGGGGTACCTGAGCGAGGTCAACTTCCGCTGGTTCCTGACCCAGCTCTTCGAGGTCGCCGTCGGTGAGGTGTACCTCGTCCGGCCCAAGGGGACGTTCGAGATCGACGAGCCGCGGGTCACCCTGCTCGACGGCGCGGAGACGTACATCCCCCTCCGGGACGGGCACGTGGACCAGGTCATCCTCGTCTGGGTTCCGCGGAAGAAGCGCTGGTCGAGGCCCCTCGAGGAGGCCGCCCGCGTCCTCCGTCCCCCGGGGCTCGTCGCGATCATCGTCCCCGACGCCCTCCTCGCCCGCGACGTCCGGCGCCCGATCGAGATCGGCGCGTTCATGGAGGGGGTCCGTGTGCGGCGCACGGGGGAGGACGTCTCGGAAATCGCCCTCGAAAAGGTGACCGCCTTCCTCGAGTCCCAGTTCCGGAACGTCGCCGTCGAACCGGTCCCCGAGCTCTCGTTCCACCTGCTCATCGCATGGGACCGCCTGGAGTCGGCCCCGGGTCGGGCCGACAAGGCTTAATCGGGGTCCCCGGCCTTCCCGTCGCCCGTGCGGCTCGGCGTGCTCGCCTCGCGGGACGCGGCGTCCCGTCGCTTCGCCTCGGAGACCGTGCGGACGGTCCACCGGCGCTTCCCCGCCGTCCCCGTGCGGACGGACCTCGGCCCGCCCCCGCCGGACGTCCTCGTCGCGGTCGGGGACGACCACTTCCTCCTCCAGACCCTGCGACGGGCGGCCCCGGAGACGGCCCTCCTCGGCGTGGGGGGCGGGTTCCTCGCGGAGGTCCCGCCCGAGCAGCTCGACGAGGCCCTCGGCCGCCTCCTCGCGGGGGAGCACTGGACGGAGGAGCGCCTCCGGCTCGAGGTGCGCCTCGACGGACGTCGCCTCGCGCCCGTCCTCAACGAGGCCGCCCTGAGCACGAGCCGCGGGGCGGGGTTCCTCCGGTACACCCTCGAGATCGACGGGGAGCGGCTCTGGCGGGACGGGGGGGACGGGGTCATCGTCTGCACGCCGACCGGCTCGACGGGCTACGGCCTGTCCGCGGGCGGGCCCATCGTGATGGAGAACTCGGAGGCCTTCGTCGTCGTGCCCGTGGCCTCGTCGACGGGCCAGCGGCCCGTCGTCGTCCCGAGCCGGAGCGTGATCACGATCGCGGACATCGAGTCCCGCCTCGGTCGGGACCTCGTCCTCGACGGGGACGAGCGCGTGCGCCTGCGGACGAAGGGCTTCACGATCCACGCGGCGGAGCACCCCGCGCGGTTCGTGCGATTTGGGAAGGCCCGGTACCTCCGCGTCTTCGGGAAACTCCACGCGATGCAGGAGAACCTCGAGATCCCCTCGTCGGCCCCTCCGTCCGCGAAGTTCCTCTTCCGCCTCCTCGAGGACGAGGGACCTCTGACCGAGAGGCAGCTCATCTTGGAGTCAGGCCTCCCGGAGAGGACCGTGCGGAACGCCCTCTCGTTCCTCATCAAGGCGAACCTCGTCCGCCGGACGCCCTCCCTCCGGGACGCCCGGGGGGCCGTCTTCGCCCTCCGCCCGTAGGCGGATGCCGGCGAATCTGGCCGCAGGTTCGAGGGCCGGAGGCCACGGCTGCCGAGGCCCTCAACCCTCAAATAGCGTGCCGAGTTCGAAGGGGCCGATGTCCGCAGACGTCGGCGGGGTCGCGGCCGGTCGTGGGACCCGGACCGTCGAGGAGGTCCTCCGGGAGGCCGGGTTCACGCCCTTCCACCGGCGCGTGGTCCTCCTCACGGGGTTTGCGTGGACCTTCGTCGCGTTCGAGATCATCGTGATCGGCTTCGTCTTGCCGGCGGTGTTCGGGACCTTCGGCTTGAGCTCGTCCACGGACCCGGTCCTCTTCGGGCTCATCACGTCGGCCACGCTCATCGGCTCGTTCCTCGGGAGCGTGGTCCTCGGCCGCCTCGCGGACGCCCGCGGACGCCGGACGATCTTCCTCGCGAGCATCCTCTGGTACTCCGTCTTCACGGCCCTGACGGCGGCGTCCTGGGACCCCTGGAGCGTCTTCGCGTTCCGGCTCCTCGCGGGGATCGGGCTGGGCGGGATGCTCGTCGTGGACCCGTCCCTCCTGTCCGAGTTCCTGCCGCCCCAGTCCCGGGGTCGGTACATGGTCCTCCTCGACTTCTTCTGGCCCCTCGGGTTCCTCCTCGCGATCGGCTTCTGGTGGGCGTTCATCATCCAAGGCGTGACGCTCGCCGGGCTCGAGGGCTGGCGCACCCTCTTCCTCGTCGCCGCGTTCCCCGCGTTCCTCGCGGCCGCAGCCCGCCTCGTGATCCCCGAGAGCCCGTTCTACTACGCGCGCCATGGAAGGCTTGATGACGCCGCCCGAGTCCTGAGCCGGATGACGGGCTCGTCCGTCCCGGCCGCGGGCCTGTCCCCGGAGCAGGCCGTGGCCCGCGCCCCCGTCTCCGCGCTCTTCCGCGGGGAGCTCCTCCGGCGGTCGATCGTGACCGTCGTGACGTGGAGCGCCCTCAACGTGAGCTACTACGGCCTCTTCCTCTGGCTTCCGACGATCTTGCCGGATCGCGGGGTCGTCGACTTCTCCGACGTCGGCTTGCTCGCCCAGTTCCTCGTCGCCTCCGCTCTCGCCCAGTTCCCCGGCTACCTGGCCTCCATGCTCCTCGTCGACCGCTGGGGCCGGAAGCGGACCCTCGCCCTGTTCCTCGTCCTCGGCGGGGCGAGCGGCTACCTGTTCGCGACGGCGAGCGACTGGTTCACCCTCCTCGGGAGCCTCGCCCTCGTGAGCTTCTTCAACCTCGGCGCGTGGGGCGCCGTGTACCCGTATACGAGCGAGCTGTTCCCGACCCAGTACCGGGCCACGGGCTTCGGGATGGCGGAGGGGGTCGGGAAGACGTTCTCGATCCTCGGCCCCGTCCTGTTCGGCGCGCTCCTCGTGGCCACGGGGGGTCTCCTCGTCCCCCTGACGTTCATCGCGATCGTCATGGTCCTCGGCGGGGTGTTCCTCGCCGCCCTCGGACCCGAGACGAAGGGACAGGCGTTCCACTGAGGCCCTCGGACCGAACCCTTTATGAGGGTCCTGTCCGCGGATGCCGCTCATCCCTTCGAGTCAATGTCGAAAGGATATAACCCCCCTCCCGAATCACCCTGCGGTCCGGGGTCCCACGGGGCCCGCGGCCGAGCTACGATATCATGCCGAAGCGCACCGCGAGGAAGCCTGCGAGGAAGCCTACACGCAAGAAGGTCGCACCGAGCAAGGGCCTGACCGGGCCGCGAGTCGTCGTCGTCCCGCCGGGCCCGAAATCCAAGGCCGCCCTGGAACGGAAGGAACGGTTCGTCACGAAGGGCCTGCGGGTCGGGTTGCCCCTCGAGCTCACGCGGGCGGAGGGCCCGTTCGTCCAGGACGCGGACGGGAACGTCTACGTCGACCTGGGCGTCGGGATCGGGGTGCACAACGCGGGGCACCGCCCGGCGTCCGTCATCCAGGCGGCGAAAGACCAGCTCGACCGGCTGACCCACATCTGCTACATGGTCGCCACGTACAAGCCGTACACGGACCTCGCCGAGCGGATGGCGGAGATCTGCCCGCCCGGACTTACGCAGTCCATCTTCCTGAACTCGGGGAGCGAGGCGATCGAGAACGCGGTCAAGATCGCGCGGGCGTACACGAAGAAGCCCTGGATCGTCTCCTTCCGGACCGCGTTCCACGGGCGCACCCTCCTCGACATCAGCCTCACGGGGAAGGAGAAGCCGTACCGGGAGGGGTTCGGCCCCCTCGTACGCGAGGTCCTCCTCATGGACTACGCGTACCCGTACCGGGACCCCGAAGGACGGTCCCCGTCGGAGTGCGCGAAGGCCCGCGTGGAGGAGATCGAGGCTGCGATCACGAGGCCGGAGGTCGACGGCCAGGTCGGCATGCTCGTCGCGGAGCCCGTCCAGGGCGAGGGCGGCATCATCGTCCCGCCCGCGGAGTTCTTCCCCCTCCTCCGGAAGCTCTGCGACGATCACGGCATCCTGCTCGTCGATGACGAGGTCCAGGCCGGGATGGGACGCACGGGGGCCATGTGGGCGGTCGACCACTGGGGTGTCGTGCCTGACCTCCTCGTCTCGGGGAAGGCTCTCGGGGGCGGCCTGCCCCTCGGCGGGGTCACGGGCAAGAAGGAGATCATGGAGACCCCGGGTCCCGCGAGCCTCGGCGGGACGTTCGGCGGGAACCCCGTCGTCTGCGCGGCCGCCCTCGAGGCGATCAAGACGATCGAGAAGGCCCTCCCGAAGGTGCCGAAGCTCGAGGCCCTCATGGACCGCCGGCTCCGCGAGCTCCACTCGACGTACGAGCGGATCGGCGAGGTCCGTGGGATCGGGGCGATGTGGGCCCTCGAGTTCGTGAAGGACCGGACGACGAAGGATCCGGATAGCGAGCTCGCGCGGGCCGTGCAGCTCGCGGGGCTGAAGAACGGCCTCATGCTCCTGACCGCGGGGTACTTCAACAACTGCGTCCGGCTCCTGCCGCCCCTGAACATCCCGCTCCCGCTCATGGACAAGGCCTTCGACCTCCTGGACGACACGATCCAGATGGCCCTGTCCGGGAAGGCCTGAGGAGGGACGCGCGATGGCCCAGAAGACGACCCTGTTGCCGGAAGTCAAGAAGCACTACGGAGACCTCAAGAACTTCATCGGAGGGGCGTGGGTCGAGTCGTCCGCGTCGGAGTGGCTCGACGACACGAACCCCGCGACGGGGGAGGTCATCGCCCGCGTGCCCCTATCCCCCCGGGCCGACGTGGACGCGGCCGTGCGGGCCGGGCTCGACGCGTGGGAGGAGTGGCGGGAGACGCCGCCCCTGAGCCGCGCGCGGTACTTCTTCACGTTGCGGGACCTCATGGAGCAGCACTTCGAGGAGCTCGCGCGGATCGTGAGCCAGGACCACGGGAAGATCATCGACGAGGCCCGCGGGGAGGTCCGCCGGGCGATCGAGAACGTCGAGGTCGCCGCGGGCATCCCGAGCCTCATGATGGGATACAACCTCGAGGATGGCGCGGCCGCCGGGATCGACGAGGAGGTCCTATACCAGCCCCTCGGGGTGTTCGCGGGCATCTCGCCGTTCAACTTCCCCGCGATGGTCCAGTCCTGGTTCTGGCCGTACGCCGTGGCCACGGGGAACTGCTGGGTCGCGAAGCCGTCCGAGCAGGATCCCCTCGTCCAGGTGCGCCTCTTCGAGCTCATCGAGATGGCCGGCTTCCCGCCCGGGGTCGTGAGCATGGTCCACGGGGCAAAGGAGGCCGTCGAGGCCGTGTGCGACCACCCCGACATCCGCGGCGTGTCGTTCGTCGGCTCGACGCAGATCGCGAAGCTCGTGTACGCTCGCGCGGCGTCCCACGGGAAGCGCGTGCAGTGCGGGGGCGGCGCGAAGAACCTCCTCGTCGTCCTGCCGGACGCGAAGCTCGACACGATTGTGCCCAACATGATCTCGTCCGTGTACGGGACCGCGGGGGAGCGGTGCCTCGCGGGGTCCGTGATCGTCGGGATCGGGGAGGCCCAGGGGCCCCTGAAGGCGAAGTTCACTGCCCACGCGTCGAAGCTCAAGCTCGGGTACGGCCTCGACGAGTCGACCCAGATGGGCCCCGTGATCTCGAGGAAGCACCAGGAGCGCGTCCTCGGGTACATCGACAAGGGCGAGGACGAGGGCGCGAAGCCCCTCCTCGACGGGCGCGGGGTCAAGGTGCCCGGGTACGAGCACGGGTACTTCGTCGGCCCGACGGTCCTCGACGGCGTGACGCCAGACATGACCGTGGCGAAGGAGGAGATCTTCGGGCCTGTGGCGAGCGTCTTCGAGATGGACGACCTCGACGAGGCGATTGCCTGGATCAACAGGAGTCCGTACGGGAACGCCGCGTCCATCTACACGTCGAGCGGGAAGGCGGCCCGGGACTTCCGGTACCGCGCGAGGGCGGGGAGCATCGGGATCAACCTCGGGATCGCGGCCGCGATGGCCTACTTCCCCTTCGGCGGGATGAAGAATTCCTTCTTCGGGGACCTCCACCCCCAGGGCCGGGACGCGATCCGCTTCTTCACGGAGAGCAAGGTCGTCATCACGCGCTGGGTCTGATCCCATGTCGACGGCAGCTCCCGAGTTGGCCACCTTCGGGTCCATCCTCCGGTTCGCGATCGAGCTGGAGGCCGCGACGTCCGCGTTCTACGGGAGCGCGGTGGACGTCCTGAAGAAGGACGGCCTGGAGGCCCTGGCCCGGGAGCTGTCCGCCCAGCACGCGAGCCGCCATCGGCTCCTCGAGCGGACGCGGCAGCGGGTCAACGAGATGGTCCTCGAGCCGATCGGAGGGCTCGACGGGAGCCGGTATGCGTTCGATCCGACCCCCGCCCCCGGCGACGCCGTCCTCGCCCGGGCCCTCGCGCTCGAGGAGATCGCGGGCCGCTTCTATGCGGAGACGAGCGCGGCTGCGAGGCAGGCCCTCGTGGAGGCCTCAAGGACGTTCCGGAAGCTCGGGGAGGAGAGTGCGAGGAACGCAGGGCGTCTGCGGGGCCTGAGCGAAATCTGAGAGGACGGATGCCCGCCGCTTGATACGAGTCGCCTTGGTCTACCCGACGACCGCCGCCCAGACGAACGGCGCCGGGATCGTCGCGAAGGGCTACGGGACCACGGCGAGCTACGTCCTCGACGTCGTCAAGAGCGGCTCGAAGTACTACTTCCGTGCGTACGCCGGCAGCTCCTCCCACCAGGTGACGAGCACGACGAGTCTCTCCCCGAACGTGTGGTTCCCCGTGGCCGCCGTCTACGATCCCGCGGAGGGATCCCTGAGGCTGTACGTGGACCAGACCAATCCCGTCGTCAGGACGGGCGTCCCCGCGGTCCCGACGAACGCGCACGACGTCTCCATCGGGAGCCGGGAGTCCTCGTCGACCTCGGGCTATGACCTCTCCTTCAAGGGCCATCTCGACGAGGTCCAGATCTGGGACCGGCCCCTCGCGCGGGAGGAGATCCGGGCGTACTTCAACGCGACGACATACCCCTCGTCCTCCGCGACGTCGACCCTGGCGTGGCTCGACATGGAGACCCGGGATGCGGCGGGGACCCTGTTCGACTTCGGCGGGAGCCGGCGTACGGGCGTGTCCACGGGCACCCAGGTCGTCGAGGGCCGGACGGGCCTCGCCCGTGCCTTCGGCGGCACCGACTACGTCGTCCTCCAGGCGACGAACGGCCTCTCCTTCAGCTCCACGGGCGTGACCCTCGCGGCGTATGTGAAGGTCTCCGCCTATCCCGCTGCGGACGTCGCCCTGGTGTCCCAGCGGGGCGCCTTCTACCTGAACCTGACGTCGGACGGCCGGATCGCCCTGAAGGTCCACGGCGGGAGCTCCATAGCCTCCGCTCTCCCCGTGCCCCTGAACCGGTGGGTCTGGGTCACCGGGACGGCCGGGAGTTCCGGGATCGCCGTGTCCGTCGACGGCGTGAGGATTGCCGCCTCCGGG
>Ga0209321_10000395_pt1 | contig 28020 bp, 29 predicted proteins | sample Rifsed16ft4_FD_184012 | JGI IMG/M metagenome (GOLD analysis project Ga0209321, IMG submission 184012) | Soil microbial communities from Rifle, Colorado, USA - sediment 16ft 4 - CSP-I_5_4 (version 2) | ecosystem: Environmental > Terrestrial > Deep subsurface > Rock core/Sediment | place: Rifle...
AAGCGAGGCGCTGCGGGTGAGTCGTTCCAGCCAGAGATAACGAGAGTTCACTCGCGCTTCCGCGCGTGCCTGGTCGGCGGCGTCTTCGCTCAGCGCGCTGCCAGCGTGTGCGACCCGAATGCGCGAAGTCGAGGGCAGCAACCGCGCGGCGCGTGCCGGGAGGAGTGGATCCTTCACTTCCCTAAGGTGCGCGAGAACGCATACTTGAAAAGCGTCCTGCCGCTTGCCTCGAGCTCCCCGCGGCGCCCGAGCGGATTGGTAAATGACCGTGGTTTTTTCGCGCAGGCGTGGGGAGAGCTCGTCCAATGCCCTGGGTTGAAGAACCACCAGACGGGTGGCGAGCTCGAGGGACCTTCGCGCCGCGGCGGAGCTTGTGATGTCGCGGTAGAGATCGGTCCCAGCCAGTCCCACGACCAACGGTCGGGTGGGGCTCAGTTCGCGGAAACGGACGATGGAGTCCGCGCTGCGGCCGGCGTGAAGAGCGATGAGCAGGTCATGGGAGCCCGGTTGGTAGGTCGTCTCGATGTCGACGCGATGACCGAGCTCGGTGAGAATTCCGGCCCAGCGGCGAGCGGTAACGGCGTTGCCCAGCACGGCGTCGGGCGGAACGGGTGTTACCAGCGCAATGTGCATCCCTTCCTGTCAAAGCGCACAGGTGCGAAAACCGGCGAAGACATCCCGCCGGTGTGGTTGGTAAAAGTTTCTCCAAGTATTCCTGATGAGAAGTGAGCGGGTCGTCCAACAACCCCCGCGGAGAACTTTGTGATCCCCGAACCAGGGTTGGGAATATTCTTCATAAGGGTCGGGGACGAATCCTGGATAAGGTGTGAAATCCGAGCTCGTCCATTCCCAGACGTTCCCCATCATCTGCCGGCAACCGAACGCGCTGTCACCGGCCGGGAGAGCATCCACGGAGACAGGACCCCGGGCTCGCCAATCCAGATTCGCTCGCTGGAAGGAAGGAGGCTCGTCGCCCCAGGGGAAACGCCGCTTGCGGTCAGCCAGCCTGGTGGCGTCGGGAGTAGGCTCCGCGGATGCGGCAATCTCCCATTCGGTCTCGGTCGGCAGCCGGCGACCGGCCCAACGGCAAAAGGCTTCCGCCTCGTACCAGTTGACATGAGTCACCGGCAGTCGTCCCTCCAGGGGAACCCATTCGTCAAAGTGTCGTCGTTGCCAGCCGCCTCCAATATCCCGCTTCCAATACGCCGGATGGTGAGCTCCCATCCGAGATCGCCAGATCCATCCTTGTTCGGTCCAAAGCTCTTGGCGCTGATATCCCTCATCTTCGACGAACAGGGCGAACTCTTCATGGGTAACTGGGGTCCGGGCGATGGAGAACGGTCGAGCCTCGACGCCGTGTGCCCACTTCTCGTTGTCGAATACGAAAGGGAGATCTCGCGTTGCCCCCAATTGAAATTTGCCTCCGGGGATTCTCGCATCGCCGCCGGCCCGTTCGGTGCCGCGTGCGCCGTGGTCTGATGGTGCCAAATCGCCAAGAGGTGCCATGGGATAACCATGAGTCTGTCGGGTGTAAGTCAGCGCTTCGCTATGCATGTACTCATGAAAGAGTGCCAGCAGGACAAAGTAGGTGCCCTGGGGGCCGGGCTCGCGCTCACCGAGGCTCGCCGTGACGCGATCGAGCACGCGCTCGAGGTAGTCGAAGGTGGCTCTACTGTTGGGAAGGGGCAAGTCCCAGCGCGCGTCGTGATCCACTTTGGCGGAGTCGTACAGGGCGTCGCCCCTGTCCAGGGAAGGGGGCATCTTGCGCCAGTGCCGCAAGACCCATCTTTCCTGAAACCACGCCACGTGCCCCACTTCCCATAGAGGTGGATTGACGATGGCAAGACGGGGGCCCAGTAACTGCTCTTCGCTCAGGTCGGAGACGAGATCGAACGTCCGCGAGCGAGCCTCGCAGAGGAGGGGGATAAGCCCGGAGGCAGGCAAAGGAGCCGCCGTTGTCATCGGGTCAGTTGCGCGCGGAGTCGTCCCTCCGCACCCATTGGTCCAGCCACCCCAAGACGGTCTCGTGCCATTGAATGGAGTTGGCGGGTCTCAGCACCCAGTGGTTCTCGTCGGGGAAGTAGAGGAGCTTGCTCGGAATGCCGAGCCTCTGCAGGGCGGTGAAGGTTGCGATTCCCTGGGTGTCCACCACTCGAAAGTCCCGCCCGCCATGGATCACCAGCATGGGGGTCCGCCAGTTCTCAACGAAGTCGACCGGGTTGTGAATCCCATAGCCCTCCGGGTTCTGCCAGGGCGTTCCTTGGTGCTCCCATTCCGGAAACCAGAGCTCCTCGGTGGCGAAGTAGGCCGCCCGTACGTCCAGGTTTCCGTCGTGACTGACCAAGCACCGGAATCGATTCGGCCATTTGCCGGCGATCCAATTGATCATGTAGCCCCCGTAGGAAGCGCCCAGGGCGGCCACCCGCTCACCGTCCATCCAGGGATAACGCGGGAGTGCGGCGTCCAACCCTTTCACCAGATCCATGAGCGGTTTTCCTCCCCAGTCGCCGCGTATCGAGTCGGTGAACGACTGGCCATAACCGACCGAGCCGTGGAAGTCGACCATCACCGCCGCGTAGCCGCGACCGGCATAGGCCTGGGGATTCCAGCGGTAGTGGAAGTTGTTGCCGAACGATCCCTGCGGACCCCCATGGATCAGGAGGGCGACCGGGTACTTCTGGCTGGGATCGAAATCAGTCGGCTTGACCACATAGGCGTAGACGGTTTCGCCGTTCCAGCCCTTGAAGGTGAACTGTTCGGGATCCCCCATGCGCGCCGCCGCAACTTTGTCGGCGTTGACGCGCGTGACGGGGGAGACATCCGCGCCGCCCACGCCGATCGAGTAGAGCTCCAGCGGCGAACGGAAATGCTCCAGCCCGAACACCATGCGATCCCCCGCCGCCACCGGAGAGCGAACCGTGCCTTGTTCGACCGGCGTGCGCACCGCGCCACTCACCACGTCGATGGCGAAGAGAGAGTCCTGGCCCAGGTTGGGGGCCGTCGCGTACAGAGTCCCGCCGTCTGCGGACCAGGTGAGCGAGTGAGGGGAGCGATCCCAGTCGTCGGTCAGAACGCGCGGCTCGCCGTCCGGCCAGGATCGGAGAACGATGCGGAAACGATCCGATTCGTAGCCGGCCCTGGACATGGCCAGGTAGGCGAGCGTTTTCCCGTCCGGCGAGAAGACCGGAAGGGTGTCCCAGGCGGGATTCGACTCGGTCAGAGAACGAGGGGGCGAAGAACCGTCTGCGGCCACGACATAGAGATCGAAGTCGGTCGACCAAGCCTCCTGGCGGCCGGCGTCACGAGCCGTGAACACCAGGGAGCGGCCATCGGGCGTAAAGGCGATCTCTTCCGGGCCGCCGAAGGGTTTTGACGGGGTATCGGCATCCATCTTGGGTGTCGTGTCCTTGGGCTCCCCACCTCCGGATGGCATCACGAAGAGATGCGAACGGCGGCCGTCTTCCCAGGTGTCCCAGTGCCGGATGAAGAGGCGGTCGTAGGTGCGGCCGCTGGCCTTACTCTTCTCACGTTGGGCCAGGCGCTCGGTGGTGCAGGACAGGTCAGCGCAGTCCGGGAAGACCTCGAGCGTGAAGGCCAGCCGCTCGCCGTCCGGGGAGACCACCAGGTTGGCAAGGTCGAGCGGCAGTTTCGTCGTCTGCTGCGCCTCCCCGCCGCTGATTCGAATGCGCCACACCTGCGAGGAACCGGAGCGAGTGGAGAGAAACCAGAGACTCTCTCCGTCGGGTGCCCATCGCGGGTTGGAGTCATTGGCGGGATGAGCGGTCAGTCGTTTCAGGTCTCGTCCATCGATACCCACCAGCCAGAGATCGGTTCGGGCGGTGTTGGCTTCCAGGTCGGTGGTACTCAGGACAAACGCGACGGTCTTTCCGTCCGGAGAAACTCGAGGATCGGAGATGCGATCCATCGCCAGCATGTCGTGAACAGAGAACGGATGGGTCTGCGCCAGGGTGTCTCGAGCCGGGACCAGAAGGAATACAAGAAGAAGCGGGCCGAAAACCGAACGACGCATGCGTGCCTCCCTTAAAAGACGACCTGGACCTGGCTGCCATCTTCTCTTCGGTGATTATTGCTCTAGAATTCATTCCGATCCAAATCGGGAACGTCGCCCGTGCCGCGGCGGTTGGGATGTCCCAGGTGCTGGGCGTACCGTCCTGACCGAGAGTAGCCTGACCGAGAAGCGCCAGAAGCAGTGCGGCCGTCCCCGAGGCGACGGAGCCAGCCACCATCAGTACTTCCAGACGAGGTGAAAGAGCATTCCCTGCAAGCGGCGCTGGGCGGGTCCACCGAGGATCCAACGGATCACGATGCTGAAGAGAAGGTACGACTTCAGCAGCCGGACCCTTGCCCGACCATAGTGCTTGGAATAGAAGTAGAGCTGGCTGCGGCGGTACTCGAAAGCGGCCTTTTCGGGGTTGGCCTCGGTCGACTTGCCCCCCAGGTGAATGACCTCGGCTCTCGGCGTATAGAGGATGCGATGGCCGCCCCGTCGCACTCTCTCGCAGAAATCGACTTCTTCGCTGTACATGAAGAAACGGTCGTCGAACATTCCCACCTTGTCCAGGATCTCCGCCCGTATCATCAGGCAGGCTCCGCTCACCCAATCGGGGTAGGCTTCTTTCTTGCTGCGCGTTTCCACGTAGCGGCGAAGGAAAGCGTTGCCTCGCGCGTAGCCTTTGGAGAGAAACTTCTGTACCGCCTCGGCGTGGAAACTGAGCATTCTGCCGTAGGAGATTTGCACCGAGCCGTCCTCGTTTCTCAACAAAGGGCCCAGTACGGCCACCTCGGGTCTCTCCTGAATGATGCGAAGCATGGTATCCACCGCGCCGGGGGTAACCATGGCATCGTTGTTGAGCAACAAAAGGAATCGCCCCTTGGCTTCTCGCATGGCCAGATTGTTGGCGCCCGAAAAGCCGATATTGTCGGGTGACCCGATCGCTCTCACCTCCGGAAAGTCACGGGCCAGCATGGCCAGGCTTCCGTCGGTGGAAGCGTTGTCCACCACCATGACTTCCAGCGGGCGAAGAGAGGTGTGCTGGTAAAGAGAACGAAGACAATTAGTGAGATGAGCCTTGGCATTATAGCTGACGATGACGACGGACAGCTCCATCGGATTACTTCGGTCCGAGCCGCTCATAGATTGCCAGAGTCTTGCGAGCCGTCTTGTCCCAGGTGAAGAGCTGTGCTCTCTTCGAGCCTCGCTCGATCAAACGGGTCCTCCATTCTTCGTCCTCCCAAGCGCGCTCGATGCCGGAGGCGATCGACTCCGGCTGGGCCGGATCGACGTACAAGGCGCAATCGGCGGCCACCTCATGATGGCTGGGGATGTCGGAGGCGACCACCGGCACCCGGCAGGCCATAGCTTCCAGGACCGGAAGCCCGAAGCCTTCCCAGAGCGAAACGCTGGCCAGGACGCGAGCCCGTCGGTAGATGGTGGGCAGATGATGAGGAGGGACATAGCCGAGTTTCCTGACCCGTGCCCGCAGTTGCTGGCGGTCGATGGCCCGGTCGACCTCCGGCTCGTCCGCGTCCGGCCCGCCGGCCAGCAGAAGCATGCCGTCCCAGCCCCGTCGGGCCAATTGGCCTACCGCCTCGATCAAACGGGGCAGGTTCTTGCGCCGCTCGAGTGTGGCCACCGCCAGCAAGTAACGCAGCGGCAGGTCGTACTTTCTCACCAACGTTTCTTCCTCGTCGGGTCGGGTTTGGAAGCTCTCCAGGTCGATGCCCAGGGGAGTCGGTTCGACCTTGCTCTGGTCGACTCCCAGAACCCGTACCACCTCGTCCTTGGTTGCCTGAGATGGCGTGAGCACTGCGTCGGCACGAAAGGCGTGAGCCTTCACCAGCGGTGCGTAATCGCGCTGGATCTCGCCGGTGGTCGCTTCCGGATGCCGGTAGAAGAAGAGATCGTGGATGGTCACCACCGTCCGGCCTCGCGAGGGAAGGATCAAGGGGTGCGGCGAGTGGGAGACGTCGAATGCGCAACCGGCCAGAAAATCCAAAGAAGGGCGTTCCAGGCGATGCCAAAGGGCGTTCAACAAGGAGACCGGAATGCGTCGGTCGACGATCGCGAAGTTGGAAGGCAATGCCTTGCATTTGGCCCGTTCCCGCAAAGAGCTCGAAAAAATGACGTAGTGATTTTCCGAATCGATACGGGCCAGGGCGCCGATCAATCCCGAAACGTAACGACCCACTCCCGTGGATCGAGAAAGGGCAGGGCGATAGTCGATGCCTATGGTGAGGCTTGCCATGCTATCGCCGCGGATGATAGCACGCTGGGCGCGGGGCGTGGTGTGCGCTCGGTGTGTTTGCCCTTATAATCAGTTCATGAGAATTTCGGTCGTGGGAACCGGCTACGTGGGGCTAGTGGTGTCGTCGTGCTTGGCGGAGAACGGCAACAACGTGGTGGGAGTCGACATCGACCAGGCCAAGATAAGGCGATTGTCGAACGGCGAAAGCCCGATCTACGAGCCGGGACTCGAGGAGCTTCTCAAGAGGAACCTGGAAGAGGAGAGACTCTCGTTCAGCACCGACTTGGTGGGAGCGGTCAAGGCCTCCGAGATCATCTTCGTGGCGGTGGGAACCCCTCCCGGATCGGACGGATCGGCGGACATGAGCTACGTTCTTTCGGTGGCGGAGTCGATTGGCCGGGCGATAGACGGTTACAAGGTCATCGTTCTCAAGAGCACGGTTCCGGTAGGAACGCATCAGAAGGTGCGCGACACCATCGCGGGTCTCACCTCGCATCCCTTTGGCGTCGCTTCCAATCCAGAGTTTCTCAAGGAAGGAGCGGCCATCGACGACTTCATGCGTCCCGATCGCGTGGTCATCGGCACCGACGATCCGCAGGTGGCCCAGCTGATGACCGAGCTCTACCGTCCCTTCGTGCGCACTGGCAATCCCATCTTAATCATGGATCCGGTGAGCGCGGAGATCGCGAAGTACGCCGCTAATGCCATGCTGGCGAGCCGCATCAGCTTCATGAACGAGATGGCGCGGTTGTGCGAGAACATCGGTGCCGACGTTTCGATGGTGCGGCAAGCAGTGGGCGCCGATAGCCGCATCGGGCATGCCTTCCTTTTTCCGGGTGTCGGTTATGGCGGCTCCTGCTTCCCCAAGGACATTCGGGCCCTGCTCCACAAGGCGGAGGAGCTGGGTCTGGATCTGGCCATCGTCAAGGCAACCGAGCAGGTCAATAACGCGCAGAAGACCGTCTTGGTGCCCAAGATCCTCAGGTTCTTCGAGGGGAATCTCCATGGGTTGACTCTGGCGGTGTGGGGGCTGGCTTTCAAGCCGCGGACCGATGACATGCGCGACGCCCCCGCCATCTCGGTGATCGAGAAGCTGGTCGAGGAGGGAGCGCGCCTGCGAGTCTTCGATCCGGAAGCGATGGAGGAGGCGCGATCGGCTCTGGCGAAATGGGAGAAGAGCATCACCTTCTGCGGTAAGAGTTACCAGGCCTGTGAGGGCGCCGATGCGCTCATCCTCATCACCGAGTGGAACGAGTTTCGGGAGCCGGACTTCGAGCGCCTGCGCGGGCTGATGCGCCGCCCGGTGATATTCGACGGCCGAAACATCTACAACCCCGAGATGCTGCGGAACCTGGGCTTCTCCTACTTCGGTGTGGGTCGGCGAAACTAGCGGGCCATGGGAGCCGTCTTGGTCACCGGTGGAGCCGGCTACGTGGGCTCGCACACGGTGCGAGAGCTGCTGAGTCGGGGCGAGCGGGTGCTGGTCCTCGACAACCTGAGCGAGGGACACCGACAAGCCGTCGCCGGGGTGGAGCTCACGGTGGCCGACCTGACCGATCCCCACCAGGCGCGAAATAGCCTGGATAGCATTTTCCAGAGTGAGCAGATCGATGTGGTTCTCCACTTCGCCGGACGCGCCTACGTGGGAGAATCCGTTCGCGATCCGGGGAGATACTACCGGCACAATCTGAGCGGAGGGGTCGAGCTTCTGGAAGCCGTGGCGCGGAACCGAGTTCCGGCAGTGGTCTTCTCATCGACCTGTGCCATCTATGGCGAGCCGGAGACCATACCCATTCCCGAAACGCATCCGCAACGACCGGTGAGCCCCTACGGGCGGACCAAGCGCGCCTTCGAGGAGGCGCTCTGCGATTTCGAGTCCGCCCACGGCATCCGTCACATCAACCTGCGCTACTTCAACGCCGCCGGGGCGCATCCGGACGGCGATCTAGGGGAGGACCATCGACCCGAGACACACCTCATTCCCCTGGCCTGCGAGGCGGCCATGGAGCAGCGGCCGGCGCTGGCCATCTTCGGCGACGATTACCCCACTCCGGACGGCACCTGCGTCCGTGACTTCGTGCACGTCATGGATCTGGCGACGGCTCACATTCGGGCGGTTGCGGCGCTGCGGTCGGGAGCGGCCTCGAGTAGCTACAATCTCGGCATCGGGCGGGGCTACTCGGTGCTGGAAGTCGTGGAGTCGGTGAAACGGGTGAGCGGTGTCGACTTTTTAACCGAACGAGCACCGCGCCGCGCTGGAGACCCCCCGCGACTCGTGGCCGCCAGCGCCAAGGCGCAACGAGAGCTGGATTGGAGTCCGTCTTTTACTTCCCTGGACGCCATCGTCGAGACCGCTTGGAAGTTCAAGCAGCGCCATCCTCAGGGCTACGGCGCGGCGTGAAGGCCACTCCTCTATCCGACCCGCTCCTCTCGGTGATCATGCCGGTGTATAACGAGGAGGGTACCATCGAGGAGATCGTATCCCGCGTGCTGGCCGTGCCCCTGCCCATCGAGCTCATCGTAGTCGACGACGGCTCCACGGATAAGACCCGGGCTCTGTTGAGCAAGCTCGCCGAGGGGCGGCAGCTCAAGGTTTTTCTTCAGGACGAGAACCGAGGCAAAGGGGCAGCGGTCAGAAAAGGTTTCGCCGAGGCGAGCGGCGACATCTTCATCATCCAGGATGCGGATCTGGAGTATTCTCCGGAAGAATACCCGGAGCTCATCGAGCTCATCGTTCGCGGGAAGGCGGACGCGGTCTACGGCTCGCGATTCCTGGGCCGGCACCGGGCCTTTCTTTTCACTCACTATCTGGGCAACCGCTTCCTGACCCTTGTCACCAACGTCCTCTACAACACCATACTCACCGACATGGAGACCTGCTTCAAGGCCATCCGCGCCGATCGGGTGCGGCAGATGACCCTCCGCTCGAATCGTTTCGGCATCGAGCCCGAGATTACTGCCAAGCTCTTCAAGATGGGGTGTCGCGTCTACGAGGTGCCCATTACCTACGAAGGCCGCGGCTACGAGGAAGGAAAGAAGATTTCCTGGAAAGACGGCCTGGAGGCCCTGTGGGTGCTGTTGAAATACAGAGTGGTGGACTAGATTCCCTCCCCGATGGCGAGCGACCTCCACGACACTGACCGGGGACTCTGATAATATGCTCGGTTTACATGAGTTTCATCCATGAGTGAGCTTCGTCGTCTTTTCCAGCAGGCCCGCCCCTATCGGGGGAGGTTCTTGTTGGCCTGCGGAGCGATGGTGGGCTATGCGGCCTCCTCCGCCGGTCTGACCTATCTCATCAAGCCGGTCTTCGACGAGGTTCTGATCCAACAAGTCCATCTCCGACCGGTCGCCTTGGCCATCATCGTTCTCTATCTGGCCAAGGGCCTCTCTTCCTATTTCTCCACCTACCTCATGAGCTGGGTCGGCCAGCGGACGGTCATGGATCTCAGGAACCACCTCTACCGGCACATGCTGCGGCAATCGGTGGATTTCTTCTCCGCGAAGTCCACCGGGACGCTGATGAGTCACATCACCACCGACGTGGAGAAGGTGCAGCAGGCGGTGTCGGAGGCGGCGGGCGACCTCACCATGCAGGGGTTTGCCGTCATCGGGTACGCGGCGCTCCTCTTCTACTACGACTGGGGACTGGCGACCTTCTGCTTGCTGGGCGCGCCGATGGTGATCTATCCGTTGGTGCGGCTGGGACACCGCCTGCGGAAGACGAGCGCCACCGGGCTAAAACGCTGGAGAGACATCTCCAACATTCTCCAGGAAACGATCTCGGGAAGCCGCATCGTCAAAGCCTTCCGCATGGAGGAGTTCGAATCGAAACGCTTTGCCGGCGCTACCGAGCGCCTCTTCCGAACCAACATGCGCATCACCGAGGTGGTCTCCTTGCTGCCGCCGCTCATGGAGCTGGTGGGGGGCGTGGCGGTCTCCATCGCCATCTGGTACGGAAGCGGGAGGATCTCCCGCGCCGAGCTCACGCCCGGGGAGTTCACCTCGTTCGTGGCCGCCCTTTTCTTGATGTACGGGCCCATCAAGAAGCTGTCACGGGTGAACGCCACCCTTCAGCAAGCCCTCGCCGCCGCGGCGCGGATCTTCTCGGTGCTCGACACGCACATGGAGATCAAGGAGGCTCCCGACGCGGTGGAGCTCCCACCCTTGCAGCGGAGAATCGAGTTCCAGGGCGTGAGCTTCACCTATGAGGACGGAAGCGATCGCGTCTTGCGAAACGTTAATTTGATTATCGAGGCCGGACAGGTGGTGGCCTTGGTCGGCACCAGCGGCGCCGGGAAGACCACCCTCGCCAATCTTATCCCGCGGTTCTTCGACCCGGATGCGGGCGTGATTCTGTGGGACGGAATCGATATTCGCAAGGCCACACTGTCTTCGCTGCGCGGACAAATCGGATTGGTACTTCAAGAGACCTTCCTCTTCAACGATACGGTGCGGAACAACATCGCCTACGGAGTGGAAGAGACTTCGGTTGCGGCCATCCGCGAGGCGGCTGGCGCCGCCTGCGCCCTGGAGTTCATCGATGAGCTCCCCGAGGGGTTGGACAGCATGATTGGTGAGCGAGGCCAGCGACTGTCCGGCGGTCAGCGTCAGCGTCTGGCCATCGCGCGGGCCATTCTGAAGAACCCCCCGCTCCTCATCCTGGACGAAGCCACCAGCTCGCTGGACGCCGAGTCGGAAGCCCTCGTCCAACGGGCGCTCGCGAATCTCATGGCGCACCGCACCACGCTGGTCATCGCCCACCGCTTGTCCACCATAAGACGGGCCGATCGGATCGTGGTGATCGAGGAGGGCACGGTCCGGGAGACGGGAACGCACGAAGAGCTGCTCCGTCGCGCCGACGGCGTGTACCGCCGGCTGTACCAGCTCCAGTTCGCGGGAGGAGATCCGGTCCTACTGGATCTCCCTGCCGCAAACGGAGAGAGCTATCCGGCGAGAATCGGTTCAGCACGGCGAGAGAGGAATTAGTGTCGGTCCAAACTAGGGGCGAGGAGCTTTGATCCGCAGTATGACCGGGTTCGCCCGAGGTCAGTCGGAGAACCGGAGTTACCTCTCCGAGATCGAGGTTCGATCGGTGAACCATCGCTATCAGGACGTCCGGGTGCGGGTGCCCTCTAGTTTAAGTCACTTGGAGACGAGGATTCGGAACGAAGTGTCGTCGAGAATCCGAAGAGGGAAGGTGGACGTGTCGGTACGGTTGCAGGCCAAGGAAAAAAGCGCGTACCGGTTGGAGCTGGACCGTCCTCTGTTGAAAGATTTCGTCGAGGTTGCCCGGTCGCTGGGAAGGGAGCTTGGGATCAAGGGAGAGCTGACGCTTTCCGATCTGGTCGGGTTCCATGCCGGTTTCAACGTCGGGGAAAGAGATCTGTCGGAGGGCGAGGGGGCATGGCAGGTGGTGGCTCCCGCCTTGGCTCAGGCACTGGAAGAGCACGAACGCATGAGCCGAACGGAAGGAGCGGAGCTGGCGGCCGACATGGACCTTCGGCTTCAGGCGGTGGCCGGCCATCTCGACGCGATCGAGGAGCTTTCCGTTTCCGGCAAGGAAAGGAAACGGCAGGAGATTCTGGAACGCATCCAGGAGCTCCAGGCGGCAGAGTTGGAAGGCGCGCCGCTGGCCATGGAGGTCGTCCGGATGGTCGAGCGCAGCGACATCGCGGAGGAGCTGACTCGCTTTCGCAGTCATCTCTCCTTGTGGCGTGAAGCGGTGGCGGGGGAGGGACCGTGTGGTAAGAAGCTCGATTTCATCGTCCAGGAGATGAATCGGGAAGTGAACACCATCGGCTCGAAATGCCAGGATGCCGCGATCACCGAACGGGTGATTTCGGTCAAGACCGAGTTGGAGCGCATCCGCGAGCAGGTTCAGAATATCGAGTGAGCGCATCAAGCCCAGCCAAGAAGACGCGTGGTACGCTGCTGGTCATCTCCGCCCCCTCGGGGTCCGGCAAGACCACCTTGGTGCGGCGGCTCGTCTCGGAAGTGGGGCCTGTCGAGTTCTCGATTTCCTATACGACGCGGGCGGCTCGCCCTTCGGAGAAGGACGGCGTGGACTACCACTTCGTTTCGGAAAAAGTCTTTCGAAAGAAAATCGAAAGAAGCGAGTTTCTGGAGTGGGCGGAAGTTTACGAGAAGCTTTACGGGACGGATCGCCGCGAAACGGAAGCGGTGCTCGGCCGGGGCGTCGATCTCGTTTTGGACATCGACGTGCAGGGGGCCGAGCAGGTCAAACGGGCCATGCCGGAGGCGGTGCTCATCTTCATACTGCCCCCGTCCTTTCAGGTTCTCGAGCAGCGCCTGCGCGGTCGCCGCCAGAACCCACCGGACGACATCGAGCGCCGGTTGGCGGTGGCGCGGCGGGAGGTTTCGCAGTACCGGAATTATGACTATGCTGTGGTGAACGACGACATCGACCGTTGTGCGGGGCTCCTTCGCTCCATCGTCTTTGCGGAACGCGCCAAGCGCGAGCGAATGGAGCCCATCGTGAAAGGGATATTGGACTCTTTCCAATGACCGCCGACCCGAAAAACCCGAAAAAGAAGATCGTCTTGGGGGTCACCGGCTGCATCGGTGCCTACAAGGCGGCGGAGATCGTCCGGGGCCTCAAGAAAAACGGGTTCTCGGTCCAGGTGATCCTGACGGCAAGCGCCCGGGAGTTCGTCACCCCTCTGACCATGGAGACGCTCTCCGAGGAGCCAGTCATCTGTGAGCTCTTCGGTCAGAACAGGGAAGAGGGCATCCGACACATCTCGCTTACCGAAGAGTGTCAACTGCTGCTCATTGCTCCCGCCACCGCCAACATTCTTGCCAAGCTGGCCTACGGTCTAGCCGACGATTTCCTGAGCACTTTCGCCCTGGCGAACCGGGCTCCCGTGCTGATCGCTCCCGCCATGAATACCGAGATGCTCTCCCATCCCGCCGTGCAGCAGAATGTGGCGACTCTGCGGGAGCGGGGCGTGGAGTTCATCGAGCCGGGAGAAGGATGGTTGGCCTGCGGCTGGTTGGGTAAAGGCCGTCTCGCCGAGCCGGAAGAGATCGTGGAGCGGGTGAAGGCCAAGCTGGCCGGCCAGGGTAAAAAAAAACCTGACGCCGCCGGGCTAGGCCCACCGGGAATGTCCGGGGAGACCGTTTTGGTGAGCGCCGGCCCGACCAGGGAGCCCATCGATCCGGTGCGCGTGCTGACCAATCCATCCAGTGGCAAAATGGGTTACCGGGTCGCAGAAGCGGCACGCGACCGAGGAGCGCGCGTGATCCTGGTGAGTGGCCCCACCGCTCTCGCCGACCCCTCCGGGGTGGAAGTGATTCGTGTCGAGACGGCCGAGGAGATGAAGATCGCGATGTTATCCAAGCTCGACGATGCCTCGGTGGTGATCATGGCCGCCGCCGTGGCCGACTATCGTCCGGAGCGCCAGGAAAGGACGAAGATCAAGAAGAGCTCCGCTCCGCAAACCTTGAAGCTGGTTCGCACCGACGACATCCTGATGGAGATCGGCCGGCGGCGTACGCCCCGCCAGACCCTCGTCGGCTTCGCGGCCGAGACCGAGGATCTGGAAGCGCGCGCCCGCAAGAAACTCTCCGAAAAGAAGCTGGATCTGGTGGTGGCGAACGACGTCACCCGGAACGGAGCGGGTTTTGGAGGCGACACCAATCAGGTGATCCTGCTATCGAAGGAGGGCAAGGCCGAGGAGCTGCCGCTTCTCAGCAAGCGAGAAGTGGCGGAGCACATTCTCGATCGCATCGAGGCCATGCGTGGACGCCGATAGAGCCAAGCTCAAAGAGGAGCTGCGCGGGCAGATGGAGGAGCGACTCCGCTACTACGCTTCGATGACCACCATCGGGCTTCGCCGGCGCGAGGCCGGGGTGGATCGGGCGGAGAGTCTGGAAGCGGTTCGCGAGGATCTCGGCGAGTGCACGCGGTGCAAGCTTCACCAGGGTCGCCGCACCCTGGTGTTCGGCGTCGGAAATCCGGACGCCGATCTCATGTTCATCGGCGAGGGCCCGGGCTACGAAGAAGACGTGCAGGGTCTACCCTTCGTGGGGCCGGCCGGACAGCTGCTGACGAAGATCATCGAGGCCATTCAGCTCACTCGCGAAGACGTCTACATCGCCAACGTCGTCAAGTGCCGTCCTCCCGGCAATCGGGATCCGGAGCCGGACGAGATCGCAACCTGTCGGCCTTTCCTGGAACGGCAAGTGCGGTCCATCCGGCCTCGCGTCATTTGCACTCTGGGTCGGGTAGCCACTCAGGCGATGCTCGCGACCGAAAAACCCCTGGGGAGCATGCGGGGTCAGGTGTTTTCCTTCGGAGACTCTTGGCTGGTACCGACCTACCATCCCGCCTTTCTCCTCCGAGACCCCTCCAAGAAGAGGGAAACGTGGGAGGACATGAAGCTCATTCGAGCTTTGCTCGATGAGCGCCGCTAAGAGCTCGTCCTCCGCCGCGTCATCCTTTCCCCGCTACGCCCGGGTGGCGCTTCCCCTGCCCCTGGTGCAGACGTTTTCCTACGGAGTTCCCCGCGCGCTCGATGCTCTGGCCCCCGGCTGTCGAGTAAAGGTTCGCTTCGGCCCGCGCATCCTCATTGGTTGCGTGGTCCAGATCGAGGACGCGGCGCCCACCCTTCCTCCCGGAACGAAGATCCTCCCCATCCTAGCGAGCCTGGATCCGGTTCCGGTGCTGGGCGAGGAGCTTCTCTCCCTGGCGGAGTGGATCGCCGACTACTATGTCGCACCTCCCGGCGAAGGGTTGCGTGGCTTCTTGCCACCGGATACCGGGCGGGCGGAGACGGTTCTCTATCGACGAAAACCCGAGGCCGCCGGGGCGTCGCTGCGGGAGGGCAGCTTGCGTGCACGGGTGCTGTCGGCTCTCGAGAAGCCGATGACCTCGCGGGCCCTGGCGCGCGCGGTGGGAAGCAGAGCCGTTTCGGGTGCGTTGCGGTTTCTGGTGGACGCGGGCTTGGTGGAGAGGGTCGAGAAGGCTTCCGGCGGAGGCATTCCGCGAATCTGGGCTGCCGCCATCACCGACAAGGGGCGCCAGGCACTGGAGAGCGATGTCCTCAAAGCCACCACCGCCCGCGTTCTGACGCTTCTGGCGACCGCCACCGACGCCGTGCCTTTAAAGACCATCCGAAGCGAGCTGGGCTTGAAGCAAGGGCCTTTCCGTACTCTCACGAAGCGCGATTACATCCGGTTGGTGAAACAAGAAGCTCTGGCTCAGAGCCCCTGGTCTCGTCTGAGCTCACCAGAGGAAGAGGCGTTGACGCCCACGCCGGATCAGCGCCAGGTGATTTCTCAGATCGAGCGCTCCATGGCACTTCGCCAGTTTTCGGTGATGGTGCTGTATGGAGTGACCGGCAGCGGCAAGACCGAGATCTATCTGAGAGCGGTAGAGGCGGCGCTGGCGACCGGGCGCGGGTCTCTGCTACTGGTACCGGAGATCGCGCTAACGCCGAGGTTGGCGGGGCTCCTCCGGCAGCGTTTCCAGTCTCAGGTAGCGATTCTGCATAGCGCCCTGGGAAGCGGGGAGAGGCGGGATGAATGGTGGCGCATCCGAAGAGGAGAAGCACGCGTGGCGGTGGGTGCCCGCGCCGCGGTTCTCGCTCCTCTGGAAAGGCTCGGTTTGATCGTGGTCGACGAGGAGCAGGAAGGCTCCTACAAACAAGAGGAGACGCCGCGCTACAACGCACGGGACGTCGCCATCAAGCGCGCCCAAGCCGCCGGTGCGGTTATCGTCCTGGGCTCGGCCACTCCCTCACTCGAGTCCTATACTCACGCCGTGGAGGGTCGCTACCGGCTGGCAAGGCTTCCCGAGCGGATCGCCGGTCGCCCGCTGGCTAGCGTGCGGCTCATCGACATGAAGGAGGTCGTCCGCCAGGAAGGTCCGGAGACGATCTTGTCGCAGCCGCTGCGCGAAGCGATCGAGGCTCGCACCTCGGCAGGAGAACAGGCACTCGTTCTCCTCAACCGCCGCGGATATGCGACCCAGCTCGTTTGTCGAGAGTGCGGGCTGGCCGCGAACTGTAACGAGTGCAGCGTGGCCTTGACGCTTCATCAGAAGGGGAGGTTGGCGGTCTGCCATTATTGTGGTCTGGGAAGGTCGACTCCCACCCGTTGCGACATGTGCAGCGGCGAGTACCTTCATCAGCGCGGTTACGGCACCGAGAGAGTGGAGGAGCTTCTCAAGGCGACCTTTCCCCAAATCCGAGTCTCCCGTATGGACCGCGATACCATGCGACGAAAGGGGAGCTACGAGGGGCTGCTCTCGCGCTTTGCCGCCGGGGAGATCGATCTGCTGGTGGGAACGCAGATGCTGGCCAAGGGACACGATTTTCCCGCGGTAACCCTGGTGGGTGTCTTGGCCGCGGACGTCGGTCTCGGTGTTCCCGATTTCCGGGCGGCGGAGAGAACGTTTCAACTGCTGACCCAGGTTTCCGGTCGCGCCGGTCGCGGCAGTCGCGCCGGCGAGGTTCTGATCCAGACCTTTTGTCCGGAGCACTACGCGCTCCGGCATGCCAGCGCCCAGGACTACCAAGCTTTCTATGAAGAGGAGATGTCCTTTCGACGAGCGCTTCGCTACCCGCCCGGCATTTACATCATTAATCTCATCGTCGAAGGGGCGGAGATGTCCGCGGCAACGCGTCAGGCTCGACGGGTGGCGGAGGAGCTGAACCGAGCGCGGCTGGCCGGGGTCGAGGTTCTGGGCCCCGCCTTCGCCGCTCGCTCCAAGGTGGCGGGTCGCTACCGTTGTCAAATCCTGCTGAAGGTTCCCCGTTCACGGCACCGAGAGGTACGGCGAAGGATTCACGCCTTGATGGAGGATCCCGAGCTGTCGAAGCTTCTCACCGTCGATGTGGATCCCACCACGCTCCACTGAAGCGCTTCACGTTCGTCACGCCATGCCCGCTGTTTGGCGTCACTCGCTTAACTGTCACACTTGGAGGGAATTGTGGCTGATGCTATTATGCAGACATCATGATGGCGAGAACACAAGTATCCCTGGATCTCGAAACGCTGAAACGAGCTCGGAAAAGGGCGGCTGAGCTGGGGATTTCCTTCGCGGAGTACCTTCGACGACTGGTGGCTCGCGATCTGGGTAAGCCAAAGCGCCGTGCGGATCCTTCCGCGGTGTTCAACCTCGGCGATTCTGGTGGTACGGACGTCGCGCGCCAGAAGGACGCTCTGGTCGGGGAGGCGTTCTCCGCGGAGGGGCACTCGGAAAGAAGGCACCCCTGACGCTGTTCGTCGACACGTCAGCCTGGTACGCGGCTGCCGATGGTGGCGATCGCAGCCACGCACGGGCGACGGATGTCCTCCGGAAGGGCGATGCTTTGGTGACCAGCGACCACGTCCTCGTCGAAACGTGGGTGCTGCTCCGGCACAGGCTCGGGCGGAGCGCCGCGGACCAGTTCTGGGACGGCATTCGCTCCGGAGTAGCTTCTCTCGAGGCGGTGGGGCCAGGGGATCTCGAGGTGGCCTGGGCGATCGGAAACGCCTTTCCAGACCAGGATTTTTCCATTGTAGACCGGACGAGCTTTGCTGTGATGCAGCGGTTAGGGATTCACAGCGTCGCCACCTTCGACGACGATTTTGCGGTCTTTCGTTACGGGCGGAATCGAGATCGCGCCTTCGAGGTACTTCGATGAGCCGAGCTTAATACCTCCAGCCGGTCACGTCGGCTCCGCGGGGCGCGGTCCGCAGCATGTGCTCGGCGATGAGCGGCAGGTAGCGCTGATGGATGGTGAGGGCCGAGACGCGCGCCGGAAGGGACGGCGCGCCGCTGTAGCAGTGCCCGCGTCCGTCGCCGTACTCGATGGTTCCCCCGTAGTAGGGCCCGCGGCCAGGCTCCTGGGTACTCTCCAAGAACTCTTCTAGCAACCGGACGGCCCTCTCCAGGTAGTAGTTGTCCATGTCACCTACCGTGACGTGGACCTTTCCGACCAGCTTCGGACCGAGGACTTTCCAGTCCCGTTCCAGGATGTAGCGCAGATCGTAACGTTCCCTCCAGTGCACGGCGACTTCCCGATCGATGAGGCCACTGCGTTTGTCGTAGATGGGCCGGGGATAGCCGTCCGCACCGAGCGGGCTGTAGACCGCTTGCCACACGTCCCACTGACCAGCGGACCGACCTCTGGTGCCCAAGACCATCTCGAGTCGATTGGCCTCCTCCATGGCGGCGGTGATGTCGCCGTTGACTTCGCGCCGATCGATGCGCGGCACTCTCCTCCAATGACTCTCCGCCCAGTAGGCGTTGACGTCCTGGTAGATGTCGACCTGCTGGTAGGCGCGGAAGTCGACCGGATCGGGACAGAAGCACCAGCTGCCGTTGAAGAAATCTGGATAGAACACTTGCTGCGCCAACGCGATCCATCCTCCCGTCGACGCGCCGTAGAGGGCCCGCGACCAGGGCTCGCCGATGCCACGGAAGGTCTTCTCCACATAGGGAATGAGCTCCTGAACGAGGGCGTCCCCGTAAGGGCCGAGGTTCGCCGAGTTCACTCCGTAGGAGTCGTCGTAGTACGGGTTGGGGTGCTGGGGGATCACCAGGAGCATGCGCGGGAGTCTGCCCGAGGTCCAGTCCTGGTAGAATTTGTAGGCATATTCCGCCTGCTGTCGCGCCCGCCCGGTGAGCTCCGGCTCGGGGGGATGCTCCCTAAAACCGACACCCGCGGTGAAGCTGGGCTGGAAGTGGTCCTGCCAATAGACAACCGGGTAGCTGGTGTCGGGATGTTCCGCGAATCCTTCCGGGAGCAGCACCACCGCGCCAAGATGCATGGGCCGGCCCCAGAACTCGCTGAGGAGCTTGCTTTGCAGGCGCAGGTGCTTGATGTAGCGCGTGTCCTGCGGTGGGTCGATGGGTGGAATGGTTTCGTTCAGCTCGATCCGGATGGTCTGGGCGCGAGAAGGATCTAGAGACACTCGCGTTGGCCGGCTGTAAAGGTTGCCGGGCGATCTCTCCCATTGCTGTCCCTCGCCGTCGTCCATGGGAAGCTTGAGGACATGGCCGTCCCGCCGATGGAACGTTTCGTAGACGTTGATGAGAGCCTGAGCGAAATACTCCCCGGGTGGGACGTCGGCCAGCGTCTTATGGGGATAACCGAGCGTCGAATCGTCGATGACCGCGTTCTCGCCCGGTCCCAGCCCCTCCACGTCGATGCCGAAGACTTGTTGGGTATCGAGCTCGGTGCCGATCTGAAATCTCGGTTCTTCCTCTCCGTTCGTGGACAACATGAGAAGCACACGGCCATCCACCGCCGCCTCATGCAAGGAGGGCGGAAAGGAAACTTCGAAACGGACACTTTCTGCCCGGGGGGGCGGGCCGCTCTGCCAGCCCAGCCAGCCCAGAAAGAATAGGCCCACCGCGAAGAGGCTTGCCTGTCGCAACGGATCGCGCATGCCGCAAGTCTAGCGATCTCTTTTCAGGATCACAAAGTCCGGGAAGTGTGATGGAGAGGTTTGCCGACGCACCGATGGACTTCGCGGATGCGACGCTCGTGCTTCTTGCCGAGGGGCTGGACGTTCACGATATCCTCACTCTCGATCGCAGCGGCTTTTCGATTTACCGCACCAGAGGCCGCCGGCCTCTGCGGCTCGTCCTCGACGCGACAAGATGATCTCTTGCTTATCGCAGAGCACTTTGGAGTTCCGGGACGGCGAGCTCGCTTGACAGATGTGGCCACATGTGGCTACATTAGTGTCGGCGTCATGAAATCGGTTGGAATCAGAGAGCTTAAGAATCGTCTGAGCGAATACCTGCGAAGAGTGCGCGCCGGCGAGACCGTCTTGGTAACCGACCGGGGCCAAGCGGTCGCCGAGCTGAAGGCCCCAGGGCGGGCCCCGATACTGGAGCATCTCCAACCCGACCTTGCCGTCCTAGCCGCTCGTGGCGGCGTGGCCATCGGGGGCCGCAACCAACCGGGCGTCTACCCTTCGCTCGGTCCCCTGGTTCCTGAAGGCACGACCGAAAAGCTACTGAGCGAGGGACGGGGAGAAACTTGATTCTCTACGCCGAGTCGAGCGCCGTTCTGGCGTGGCTTCTCGGTGAGTCGAGCGGTGAACGGGTCCGGAGACTGCTTTCCTCCGCTGAGATCGTCCTGGCGTCGGATCTGACCCTGATCGAATGTGATCGAGCTTTGATCCGAGCGGTGACGACGGATCAAATATCGGAAGCACACGCCGCTGATCGACGGGCGTACCTCAACAGGGCCGCCGCGCATTGGAACGTCTTCCGTCTCGATGCGGAGATCGTGGATCGGGCTCGCCGTCCTTTTCCGCGTGAGCCGGTACGCACTCTGGACGCACTCCACATGGCGACGGCCATCGTCGCCCGTTCGTCGGTCCCCGGGGTGGCTTTACTGAGCCTCGATCGCCGGATTCGGGAGTCCGGCAAAGCACTCGGGCTCGCGGTGCTTCCCGAGTAGACTTCGGTTGCTCTTCTACGGTGCGAGCCCCAAGACTTCACTCCAACTGAAGACCACTGGCTCCGGGGTGAAGCAGAGAACGAAGATCAGGTATCCCAGCGCTCCCATCCACTTGCGGCTCCCGGGCAGGGGAGTCTGGTCGCTCAGAGTGGGGGGATGAGGTCGCCGGATCCCCAGGAGAAAAGCCAACATCGCCCACACCAGCCAGGTGGGGCCGAAGTAGGCCATGGGAAAGAGAAGGAAGAAGGCGATCCGGGACACCCGGTGCGCCCCTCCTCGGAGAAGAGCGTAGGTGGCGTGCCCGCCGTCGAGCTGCCCGATGGGCATCAAGTTGATCGCGGTGGCCAGGAGGCCGAACCAAGCCGCCAGCCCCACCGGGCTGATGTAGAGCACCTGATCGTCGGGCGCACCCGGCCAAAGCAAGGCACTCACCAGACGGAAGAGAATCGGCTCACCGAGAGTGATGCCTTCGCCACCCATGGAGGGACCGAGCCTCGACTGGGCAATGCCCACGAAGAGAGCCGGTAGGGTGACCAGGAATCCCGCAAACGGTCCGGCCAGGCCGATATCGAGGAGCGAGCGCCGGTGAGGAAAGGGCGAGCGGATCATGATGAAGGCGCCCAGCGTTCCGATGAGCGAGAATGGGAAGGGAATGAAGTAGGGGAGCGTCGCCTTCACGCGGTAATAGCGGGCGGTGAGGTAGTGGCCCATTTCATGGCTGAGCAGAATGGCCATGATGGTGAAGCTGAAGGGTGTACCGTAGGTGAGGAGCGTCTGCAGCTGCTTCGCCATCGGCATGACATCGGGGAAGAGCTCTTGCGCTTCGGCGGAGGCGAAGGCCAGACCCTGATAGGCTCCCACCAGAAGCGTGGAAGCGATGGTCAGGAGAAAGAGGACGAGCTGGATGAAAGGAAAAGGGGGCTTGGGTTGGAGTCCTTGCGTGTAGGCCGGTACCGGGAGCTCGACGCGGATGGGGGGAGTCGACGTTGCGATGATTTCCTCAGATGAATTCCGGCTGGACGGTCTTGAAATTCACCGCGCGCTTTTAGGGGATACTCTGTAGGTCCTTGCCGGGTTTGAAGCGAATGGTTCTTCCCGGAGGGATCCTGACCTCTTTGCCGGTTCGTGGATTTCGGCCAATCCCTCGTTTTCGTGGCTTCACCTGGAAGACCCCGAAGCCTCGCAGCTCGATGCGTTCACCGCGTTTCATCGACTGCTTCATGGCCTCCAGGACCGCTTCCACCGCCTGCTCGGACTTGACCTTGGTAATGTTAGCGGCAGCAGACACCTCGTTGATGATGTCTACCTTTATCATATTGACCTCCCGAGAGATAGCAGGGGTTCATTATAGGAGTGGGAGGGAAGGGTGTCAAGGAAATTCCCCCATATCATGCTCTAAACAGCGAAGTTAGCGGGTTGTCCGGGTGGCGTGACCGGTGCTATACTCGGGCATCCTCGTAACTGATAGATTTGAATTGAGATATGGACAAAAATAGACTCCCACAGGTATCCATCGTGGGCCGGCCCAACGTGGGCAAGTCGACGCTCTTCAACCGCCTTGCCGGAGTGCGTCGCGCCATCGTCGATGCCGTCGCCGGCTCCACTCGCGACCGGAATCTGATGCAGGCCAACTGGGCCGGCAAGGAGTTCGAGCTCGTCGATACAGGAGGGCTCTACGAGCCGCCGGGGTCTTCCCTGGAAGAGCAGGTGGTGGCGCAGTGCGAGGTGGCGATCGAAGAGAGTGACCTCCTGTGCTGGGTGGTGGATGCTATCTCGGGCATGCTTCCCGAGGACGAGGCTATCGCCCGAAAACTTCGCCCGGATTCCGATCGCGTTCTCTTGGTGGTGAACAAGGTCGATCACCGGGGACGCGAAGCGGATGCCATGGAGTTTCACAAGTTGGGGTTTCCTCTGATCTTCGAAGTCTCGGCCGAGCATGGGCTGGGAGTGAACGAGCTCTTGGACGCGATCGCCGAGCGCCTTCCCGAGACGGAGGAGCTCGCGGAACGGGAGGAGACTCGCGTCGCCATCGTGGGCCGGCCCAATGTCGGAAAGTCATCTCTTCTCAATCGACTGGTGGGAGAAGAGCGCGCCGTGGTCAGCGACCAGGCGGGCACCACTCGAGATCCGGTGGACACGGTGCGGGAGGTCAGGGGGCGAGTGTACCGTTTCGTCGACACGGCGGGAATCCGGCGGCGGGGCAAGATGCCTTCGCGCGCCGACCAGCTAGGCGTGCTCTACGCGGAGCGCGCTCTGGAGCGAGCACATCTTTGTCTCTTGGTCGCGGACGCCACCCAAGGTCTCACCAGTGAGGACCGCACCATTGCCGCGAAGATTGTGGATGCCGGGAGAGGAGCGATCCTTGTTTTCAACAAGTGGGATCTCGTGGAAGGGCGGGAGCGCCAGGCCCAGGAGCTTCAGGACGAGGCGTTGGAGCGACTGCCCCATCTGTCGTTCGTTCCGCGGACCTTTGTCTCCGCGCTCACCGGAAAGGGAGTTCACCATATTCTACCCCTGATCGATGGGGTCCGCGGGCACCAGCTCCAACGCGTTGCAACAACGAAGCTTAATCAGTTCCTCCATGACGAGGCGGGCCGTCATCCGGCCCGCTCCAAGGACGGCAAGGAGGTCAAGCTCTTTTATATGACTCAGGTGGGCGTGGCGCCGCCCCGTTTTGTCATCTTTGCCAACCGCGCCGGACAGATCGACCCCACCTACCTGCGCTACCTGGCGCGTCGACTTCGGGAAAAGTTCGGCTTCGAAGGGACTCCCATCCGCGTGTCACTGCGTCAGCGTCGCGACTGAAGCCTCATTCGACTAATGATTATGCTTGACTTGCGTGACAAGTCTCATATAATGCTTTAGGATATCAACTGAACCTCAAGTCCCATCAGTCCTTAAATTAAACCAAGGTTTAACCTCTGTGCGCCGAAAGCCGGATGGTTTCTTGACTTCTCCATGACCAAGGCTGACCTTGCGAGGGTAGTCTACGAACGCCATGGCGGCATTTCCAACAAGGAAGCATCCCGGCTGGTGGAGGTCATACTGGGGTCCATCAAACAGGGTCTGCAAAACGGCGAGCGTGTGCAAATCACTGGATTCGGGACATTTACGGTCAGGGGGAAGAAGGGCCGGAAAGGGCGGAACCCTCAAACCGGCGAGGAGATGAACATCCTCCCGCGTAAGTCGGTGGTCTTTCGACCCTCGAAGTCATTCCAGACCAGCCTGACTTGAAACGAACGTGGGCAAGGCGTATCGACTAGCCGAGCATGGAAAAGAAGATACCCAACAAGCTGTTCTTCAAGATCGGCGAGGTCTGCGAGCTGACCGAGACGCAGCCCTATGTCTTGCGTTACTGGGAGTCGGAGTTTGCGGCTTTGGCGCCCGCCAAGAACAACTCGGGCCAACGTATCTATCGGCGTCGGGACATCGAGACCATTCTTCGCATCAAGGCGCTGCTCTATGAAGAGGGGTTCACCATTGCCGGCGCCAAGAAGAAACTGGAGCAGGAGATGAAGGAGGGAGGGGGGAGAGCGGAGGCCCCGGTGACCCGACCGCTGGCGGAAGGAGAGCCGAGCGGCGGAAGCATTCAGGAGATCAAGAACGGACTGAAGGACATCCTCGACATCCTCGAGTCGAACGATTCCCATCTGGGGAAGCCGGGAAAGGCAAAAGACTAGCGGGCTCCGTTGATCGCGATGGCGGAGCGTGGTAGGATGCACTTCGCTTCAAGGCCGGATCGGGACGTAGCGCAGCCTGGTAGCGCACTTGCTTGGGGTGCAAGTGGTCGTGGGTTCAAATCCCGCCGTCCCGACCACATTTCCTGCTATTATTTAGTTTCGAAGTCGATTCCATGGCCATTTTCTTGCCCGGCTCTCTGCACATTCGACGAGGAGAACTGTGATCCGTATCCTGGTGACCAATGACGACGGAGTAGACTCCCCCGGCCTCCGTGCCCTTGCCGAGAGGCTGGCCGAGGTGGGAGAGGTCACGGTGGTCGCCCCAGCCCGCGAAATGAGCGGAATAGGCCATGCCTTGACGCTCTCCGAGCCCTTGCGTTATCAGGAGCTGAAGGAACGCGTCTATTCGGTCGAGGGAACGCCGACCGACTGCGTGAACCTCGCGGTTGGCAACCTCCTCGGCCGACGCCCCGATCTGGTGGTTTCCGGGATCAACCGGGGAGCCAATCTCGGAGATGACGTTACCTATTCCGGCACGGTGGCCGGTGCCATGGAAGGCACGATGCTCGGCATCACGTCCTTCGCCATATCTCTCGCCTCCAAGGCATCCGAAGACTACAAGACGGCCGCCGAGTTTGCGGTGCAGCTGGCCCGCATCGTGGCCGCCAAGCAGCTGCCGCGCCACACGTTCCTCAACGTGAATGTCCCGGCCGGGAAAGTGGAAGGCGTCCGCATCACCAGCCAGGGAAAGCGGGACTACCGCGCCAACGTCGAGCAGCGCGTGGATCCCCGCTCCCGCGTCTACTTCTGGATCAAACAAGGCTTCAGCCGCTGGGAGCGGAATGGGGTCTCCGACATCACGGCGGTGCGGGAGAACCTGATCTCGGTGACTCCGCTCCACATCGACTTCACGAACTACCAGGCTTTGGACGAGCTCGCTTCCTGGGGACTCAACTGGAACGGTGGACCGCCCGGATCAGGCGGCCGTCGTTAATGCTGCCAGACATGGATGGCCTGGATGCGTTGGTCTTCTTTGTACTTCTCGCCGGAGGGTTCCTCGGTATAAAGTACTTGCTATAGGCAGTTCGTCGGGGCGTGGCTCAGCCTGGTAGAGCACCTGGTTCGGGACCAGGGGGTCGGAGGTTCGAATCCTCTCGCCCCGACCATTAAAGTGAGTAACTTAGGGGACCTGGGGACAGTGAAAGAGGCGATTGGGGGACGTTTGGGGGACAAGAGTTTTATGTTTCTGTGGCACTGAGACGACTAAGACGTGGTAAGCTGAAGATAGCTAATAAGTTGGATCGATTGGATCTCATCCCAACGGAGGTCGAATCGAATCGGGTTGGAGGCGACCAGTGACCAAACCCCGAAGGAATCACGCCATAGTTTTCTCTTTTCGCGACACGGTTGAGGGAAACGGCTTCTTGGCCCGAGTGACGACGCGTGGGCGGGCCTTGCTCGCCAACGACGATAACTCGTGGTGGGTCTATGGTGTCCAGCCAGGAGCGATCGCTGATTCTGGCGATTCACCGCAGGGGGCGTATGCGTCTTTCCGCCAGGCATTCACGAAGGTGCTCTTCGACTTCGCCGCCGGCGCCGCGAATTTCACCGAGTTCGAGCGCGACGTGCAGGCCTTCATCGCCGCCGTCGACGAATCGGAAGAAGGTCGTTGGAGGTCCGCGGTCGAGGCCTTGCGATCGGGCGAGCAAGAACCCGAAGCCCCATTCGACCAGTTACCGCGGGTTAACGCGGATGAGTACGACTACGGCGTAGTCGTGGAGCGGCTCGACGTCGGGCAAAGACACTTCACACCCGAGGAAAACCGAATCGACGAATACGCTCTCACTAACTGTGCGTAAAACCTTTTGGGATCCTACGGTCGCATTCGCATCTCTGAAATCAAGAGAATGCTCGACGAGTGCGCCGAAGGATACGAGTGGGTAGACTCGAAGCCGCACAACTTCCAAGTCAAATGGAAGGATAAGACGTATCCGAGCTTGCCGAAAGGCGAGCACGGGAAGAGTGCCTCAAAAATCGAGATCGAGAGGGGCCACGTGAGGAAAATGGCGCGCTTCTTCGACATTCTGGACTGTGCGAAGAAGGCACTGGAGCAGCTCTAGGACTCTTTTCTCGCCCACTTCTTTTTTCTCGCTTTCCCGGGCTTCCCTTTGCGACCCTCTGGGTTCCGCTTGCGGTACTCTGCCGCGGCATAGCGTCCGGGCTCCCCGCTGTAGCACGCCGCCTCGTCCTACGGAGCAGCCGGTCCTGGTGCTCGACACGGGCCAGGCGTTCGGGACCAGGGGTCGGAGGTTCGAATCCTCTCGCCCCGACCATTAATTGGGGGACGTTGGGGGACAAGAGTTTTATGTTTCTGTGGCACTGAGACGACTAAGACGTGGTATGGGCTTGATCCACTTTCGTGGACACCTGCCAGGCCGCGCCGTGTTTTGGCACCACTCCCCGATGTGCTATGCTCACCGGCCAGACGGTGGGAACTTGAGCCGCGAGAGCGAGAATGAGCCGCCGATAGTCACCCAGTCTCGCCATCCGCCGTGGGTGTCTTTCGTTTACTGAGGTGCTAATCATGTTTTCCAACAAAACAGCAACTATTCTATTAATCGTAGTCGGAGTAGGACTCTTAGCCGCGTCTCTGCTGGCCGATGTGATTGGGATTGGGGACGACGTCGATTTCGGACTGCAGCAAACCATGGGCGCGGTCGCGGGAGCAGCTATCGCTGCGGTCGGTTTGTTCCTGACGATGAGAGCGAAAAAAGCGACATAGAAGCGACCGATTCTCCGCTCTTTCTCCCGTTTCGGGCCCACGCCGGGTCCCGTCCGCGCACGCTGATTCTACGTACGGCCTCAAACCCAAGCGCCACAAGCGGCGTCGGCGGTGAATTCGGCTCGCGTCCGTGAAAGCGTGGAGTGGACCAAAGACGAGGACGAGTTTCCGACCTAAGTCTTGGGGAGTTTGTTAGAGACTCAGGGTGGCCCCTGGACGATGGTCGTGGTGACGCAAGCGGATTCGCGGAGCGCCTTCACGCCCCCTTCCGCGCAGGCCCGGATCGACCCCGGGCCGAGGGGCATTTCGACCTCGAGCTTCAGCGCCGGGAGGCCCCCGCCGACGATGGCGGTCATGCAATCCGCGTGCTGGTGCTCCGCGGCCTGATAAAGGTCGCTCTCGCTCGAGGCCTTGTGGCAAACCCATCCGGCGCCCAAGTTGCGGAAATCGCTGACGCCTTCCGGCAGGTGGACGAGGATACGGGGGCTAGCCCCCGGAAGGGAATGCTCGCCGCCCACCTTGACGGTGTAGGTGAGAAAGGCGCCGGCCGCGACCGGCTCGGGCGAGGCGCTCAGGTGGAGCGATTCATCCAAAGGCTCGCTGGAAGCCGCGGTTGAGCCCCCCGCCCCGCACGACAAGGCGAACGCGCCGCAAACGACCTGGACCGCAAGCGCTTTCAACGACACGGCTTCCCCTCTCTGCTACAGAAACTTTGACCCAGACTAGCTCTCGGGCTGAGGGCTGTCAACGAGGAAACCTTCCTGGCCGCGAAGCGTCGCCTCACGGTTCACTTCCAGTCGCCGATGAGCTGGAAGGCGGCCCAGTGGAATGGATGAAAGACGCCGGGTGTGGAGCCCTCGCTT
>Ga0209321_10000396_pt1 | contig 28013 bp, 32 predicted proteins | sample Rifsed16ft4_FD_184012 | JGI IMG/M metagenome (GOLD analysis project Ga0209321, IMG submission 184012) | Soil microbial communities from Rifle, Colorado, USA - sediment 16ft 4 - CSP-I_5_4 (version 2) | ecosystem: Environmental > Terrestrial > Deep subsurface > Rock core/Sediment | place: Rifle...
GTTGAACCGGTCGCTGAAATCAGGGAGATCCGTTTATCGTTGATCAACCGTTCGCCGACTACAGATCCCTTTCCCACGACGAGGCTGAAGATACCTGTGAGTCCGTTTGCTTTCATTACGCGGTTAACAGTATGTTGAAGGGCGATTGCGCAGAGAGGTGTCTTCGAAGAGGGCTTCCAAACCATGGTGTCTCCGCAAACAGCAGCTATCATCGAATTCCAAGACCAAACCGCCATCGGGAAATTGAAGGCGGTCACGATGCCGATTACTCCCAGCGGGTGCCATTGCTCGTACATTCGATGGGAAGGCCTCTCAGATTGCATCGTCAAACCGTAAAGTTGTCGTGATAGTCCCACGGCGAAGTCCGCAATATCAATGGCCTCCTGTACCTCGCCCGTGCCTTCCGGAATGATCTTTCCCATTTCCAGCGTAACGAGCTTGCCAAGAGGCTCTTTCATTTTGCGGATCTCGTCGGCAATCTCGCGGACAATCTGACCCCGCTTCGGCGCGGGGATCATTCGCCATGTCTGGAAGCTCTCTTGTGCAGTTTTGATCACGTGTTCATAGTCCTGTTCGGATGCAAGTGCTATCTTCGCGATCACCGAACTATCGATTGGTGTGATGACGTTCAGTATGTCTCTAGCCTTGATGTCGCTCCAGTCGTCAGGCCCGGCACATGCGCCCGGGTTCATCTCTTGGATCCCCAGCTCTTTCAGGAACGGGTGTTTTTGGTAGCCTAGCGCTAAGCTTACAGTCATGGGTCACAAATTCCTTTACATTTACGAAGAACGAAGCCAGTTTTATTGTTGCCGACCTGAGTCAAGGTACGGAAAGGATTTTCTCAGGACGACTTGTGTGTCACTTTTTTGTATTCTTGCTTGGTGCTGGTTCGTCATCAATTAACGGGCCTGAATCTCCCTCGGTGCTACCGGACCCTTCGCAAGCATCGCAGACAAGTTTTCCACCGCCGAAGCACTCCTGGCATTTGCTCTCGACAATGCCTCGACCATCGCATATGTCGCATTCAACGGATCCGGTACCAGAAGGAGCCAGCAGCTTACCCGTGCCTTTACATTCATCGCACTTAGCTGGGAGTAAGCCACTACCCGTACACTTGGCACAATTGACTTCGCCGGCTCCGCCACACGTAGCACATTTCAAGGTGGAAGATACCTCCTTCATAGAGTCGTGATCAATCAGAAGCGGTTAAGATTAGACGATGCCTGAAGTTAGGATCAGGAATAGAAGAAAGGTGGCCTACTATTTAGCCTATGTTCTTCCATTGAGATTTCTTAGGGTAAAAAAGCAGGGTCTGAATTGACTCAGACCCCTTGATTATCTGTCGATGTGCCTTACACTTGTTTGTACTTGTCGTCTAGTGTTTTGCCTTGTCGAAGCGCTTTTCCACATCAGCCCAATTCACGACTTCCCACCATTTGTCGACATAAGCGCCCCTGTCAATCTTGTACTGCAAATAGTAAGCGAAATCTCGCCGCTTCAATCCATCTTCCCCTAACTCCCGCTATTAGCTATAAGTGGCAAACATGAACAAACCTCGGATTCGAATCAGCGTTGAGTTCAGGCTGCAACCGGATCACTGTTACTCCTTTGGAGAAACGACTCGAGGCGTATGAGCGATTTCAGGAGTTACTTGCGCGAGGAAAATCAACAAATCAAATAGTGCGCACAATTTCAAGACGCTTCGAAGTTAGCCGCGGCGCGATTTATGCTTGGACGAAGGGCGCGTCGCCCTTGGGAAATAGAGCTGGAAGAATCACCCACACCGAGGAGCTGTTTTACGTCATCGGGGCCTTGTTAGGTGATGGAAGCATCTACTTTTGGAAAAATAGTTACCAGATTTGGTTGCTCGGAGAAAGGGAATTTTGCACGAAATATGCTGAAAAGGTTTCTGCTTGCACGAGCAACGGGAAAGCGAAGACGTATCCCTACCGAGGTAGAAATGTCTGGTTTGTGAAGTTTCAGAATGCGGAACTTTACTTCTTGATGCGAAGAATTCGCGAGAATATCAACATTCTGACGGATCTGCTCATTCGGGGGGATCATTCCATGAACTCGTTGCAGCTGATCGAGGGATTTTTCGACGCCGAGGGATGCGTGAAGGTGATCAAAGAGAAGGTCAGAAGGACTCCTAAGATAAATCTGGACTTCAGTAACACCAGCCTTACCCTCCTAGAGTTCATTAGAAGAGAGCTCAAACATACGCTCGGTATGGAAGGGCGGTTAACTTCTCAAAAAGATACGAGGCCAAATCGCCAGATAATGTATCACTTACGAATATACCGCAAGGATGCTATTAGGAAATTCCTGCTAAACGTGAGCACGATAAAGCTGAAGCCCGAAAAAGTGAAGTATGTGGAAAACTGGTTAAGAAAGTAAGAAAAAAGAGGTAGGAAGGAAACGATTCACTTTTTGGCTTTCTCGAATCTGGTTGCCACATCGTCCCAGTTTGCGACCTTCCACCATTCGTCGACGTATTTTGCCCTGTCGTTCTTGTACTGGAGGTAATACGAGTGTTCCCATACGTCTATGCCGAGGAGTATGGGGAGTTGTGCTAGGTGCATGAAGTTCTGTTTCTCGATTTGCGTTAGGACGAGCTGGTCTGTGCTGTCGTCGTAGAGCAGGAGTGCCCATCCAGAGCCCTCCACGGTCTTTGCTGCGTCTGAGAATTGCTGTTTGAACTTGTCGAAGCCATCGAAGTCTTGTTTGATTTTGTCCCCGATGGATCCGCCGGGAGCTCCGCCTCCCTTCCCTGGTGATGCCATGTTCGGCCAGAAAATGCTGTGAAGCACGTGTCCGCCAAAGTGGAAGCTGAAGTCTCTTAGGACCGCCTTTATGTCGATCTGGGCCTCGCCCTTTCTGGCTTTTTCTAGCTTTTCAAGAGCGCCGTTGGCACCATTGACGTAGGCCAAGTGGTGTTTGTCGTGGTGGAGTTTCATGATCTCTTCTGAGATTACTGGTTCGAGCGCGTTGTATTTGTACGGCAATTCCGGAAGAACATACTTGTTTGACATGGGGCCCCACGTTTGCCCCTTGCAACATAAACTTTTCATTGAACAAAAATGGTCGGTTCAACGGTCGAAATACGTCTTTCTAGACCAGTTGCTTTACTTCTTCAGTAATCGCCTGGCCGAGGTACCCGTAGACAGCGAGTTTCACTACTTTGAGCCCTAGCAATGCGCACTTTATCCGAGTCGGGCCGGGGTCGATGCCCATGAGTTCAAGGACATTGGATTTGCCCATGGCCTTCACATCGTCGAGCGACTTTCCCTTGATGACCTCCGTTAACATTGAGGCAGACGCTTGACTTATCGCGCAACCCCTACCCTTGAACCGGACATCGTCAATCTTGCCATCATTGATTTTGAGCTGCATCTCAATTATGTCGCCGCACAGTGGATTTGAGTCCTTAGCACGAACATCCGCATTAGCTAGGTCGCCGAAGTTTCGAGGGTTCCTGTAGTAGTCGAGGATTATGTCCTTGTAAATGTCTGAGCTCATGGGTTGAATAGCTTCCTGGCCTTTTCGAGTGCGTTGATGAAGACATCAACTTCCTCATTCGTGTTATAAATGTAGAAGCTGGCTCTAGACATAGCTGGGACGTTCAAGAACTCCATCAATGGCTGCGCACAATGGTGCCCAGATCTGATAGCGATACCTTCCTCATCCATGATCGAAGCAAGGTCATGCGCATGGATGTCCCCTAGATTGAAGGAGATGACTCCAACTCTCTTGGTGACCTCTTTGGGGCCATAGACGACAAGACCATCGATCTCCGTCATTCTGGTTAGCGCGTAACCTGTGATTTGTTTTTCATGATCGTGAACTGTTTCCATACTCACGTTGCGGAGATAGTCGACCGCGACGCCGAGCCCAATCGCTCCCGCGATGTTCGGGGTTCCCGCTTCGAACTTGTACGGGAGATCCTTCCAGGATGCGCCGGTAGTGTGTACCTCTTTGATCATCTCTCCTCCACAAAGGAACGGAGGCATGTTTTCGAAGTGCTTGCTCTTTCCGTAGAGAACCCCAATGCCAGTCGGGCCCATCATCTTGTGCCCAGAGAACGCCATGAAGTCGCAATCCAAGTCTCTTGCATCAACACGCATGTGTGGAACGGACTGCGCAGCGTCCACAAGAACCAGTGCTCCAAATCGATGGGCGGCTCTTGTGATTTCTTTGATAGAGTTTATCGTGCCGAGCACGTTGGAGGCATGCGTTATGCATACGATCTTTGTTCTTTCATCAATCAATTCGTGAATTTCGTCTTGTCGGAGGTGCCCTTCCTCGTCTATCTTGATGAATTCGAGCTTCGCGCCTTTTTCGTTAGCCAATTGCTGCCATGGGACAATATTGCTGTGGTGCTCCATTATTGTTAGAACAATCTTGTCTCCCTGTTTGATGTTTGCTCTGCCCCAGGCGTAGGCGACTAGGTTGATTGCTTCCGTTGCATTGCGAACGAAGACTATCTCCTCAGTCCGATTTGCATTGATGAACTTCGCTATCTTTTCGCGCGCCTCTTCGTGAGCGATCGTGGCTTCTTCTGCGAGTTTATGGATTCCGCGATGGATGTTTGCATTGTATTCTCGATAATACTTGTCGAGTGTCTCGATCACTTGGATTGGTTTTTGGGATGTTGCTGCATTGTCAAAATAGATGAGCGGTTTTCCGTTGACTCGTCGCTTGAGTATTGGAAAGTCCTCTCGGATCCTGGGGACGTTTATGGTTGCTAGTTTCTCAACCAATTCTTAGACCTGCGGGCGCGGCTTGACTATGGGGAATATAACGTATGTCATGATATAAACTCTCCAGCCAATTCTCGAACGGGTCACAGCTGCACGTATACACTCGTTCCCTCGACCCTCAACTTATAGGTTCTCAGAGGCATGGTCGCGGGTGGGTTTTGAACAGTTCCGGTCCTGACATCGAAGCGCGATAGGTGAAGGGGGCATGTGACTTCTGAATCAATTAGGAATCCTGTTGAGAGATCTGCCGTTTCATGAGTGCAGATTCTATCTACCGCGCAAAGAGTCCCTTCAATATTCACAATCATCAGACGAATCCCCGCTACATCAACTGGATGCATGGTTCCAGGAGGAACATCAGAGAGCTCGCAAACTTTCACATATTCGCTCAAGGTTGGTTGCACGTTCATGAGCAATCGCGAAGCTTCAGTTCGGTTAGATGAGATGAGCACTAGTTACCCTTTTTAGTCTTGGCAATTGTAGGGGCCTCGGTTCTCATGTCGAAAAGGCAATCACATGGCGCCGTTGCCGTCTGATTCTTCATTTGAATCTCTCGGGGCACCGTAAATAGAGTCGCAACTGTAATTTGGGAACTCCTAAAGAACACAACCCTCGAACATCATCTGAGGATTTTCCACTTGGAGTTGGAGGCTGCGGAGAGAAAGGCGGTCGAGTTACTCAGGAGCCGGCTAGAGGCGGGTTCTATTACGGTCCTAAATGCGAAGCTCGAAACGGAACCAAACGACCACATAATAGTCAATGGAGTTTTCGAAGACAAGAAAGGTAATCAACGCAAGTTTGAAGTCAGATTCCAGATAAAACAGGATCAAGCGCAAGTAGTCAACTGGTACGTTTCGTCCTAGACGCTCCTCGCTTGGATCACCGCGTTCATTTCTGTCACCAGATGCAAGAGTTGAGTTGTGAGCGCAAGCTTTGCAGGCCCTGCCAGTTGCCTACTGACTAGGTTTGGGCAGTTAGAATCATTAGAGTCATTACCCAGCTTCCTCGTTCCAAGGAAACAGAAAGAGTGGAAGATGGATGAGCGAAATCAGCTTTGAAACAGATGCGTTTGGTTATGCCAGGGATGAGTACGCTGAGTACGTCATCTACAAGAGGCTCTCGGAGTCGGGGTTTGAGAAGAACCAGGATTTCAAGAATACACTCGCCCGACTGGCTGAAATGGAGTACAAGCATTACGAATTCTGGAGCAAGTATTGCCCCGAGAAGAAAGTCGGGGTAAGCAGGCTTAGGGTTTACTTCATAGTTTTGGTGCGATTGCTCCTTGGCGTAACCTTCGCAGTCAAATTCCTTGAAAGAAGCGAAACGAACGTTATCAAGAATTATCAGAATATGGCTCACAGGATTCCTGCTGAGGACAGGTTACCCTTTGAAGAGATGATTGCAGATGAGAAACAACATGAGCAAGAGTTCTCAGATCAGTTCAAAGAAGCTCACATAAAGTACATCTCGTTCATAGTCCTCGGCTTGGCCGATGCACTGGTCGAAATCGCAGGAATCCACGCCGGCTCACTCGGGATCTACAATTCCACTGAGCTTGCTGGGCTGGCGGGCATTATTGCTGGAGCTGCGGCATCAATAGCTATGGCATCAGCAGCATATGCTCAAGCAAAGGCTGGGTTCAAGGGTTCAGCAGCCATGTCAGCTGTGTACACAGGGATCTCATACTTCGTAACAGCCGTGATTCTTGCAACACCCTATTTTCTGACGAAAATCATGTTGAATGCTCTGTTCGGGTCGCTGGCCATGGCGATTGTCGTGATCGCCTTCATTAGTTTCTACGGCTCCGTAATCTCGGGAACCAGATTCAGCAAAGACTTCGTGGAGGTTACAAGCATAATGCTAGGGGCAACGGTCGCTCTCTACGTGATCGGCATTGCAATCCGACACTTCACAGGAATATCAATCTAGAGTTTGGAAGGAACATGAGCACTCCAAGAGAGGTGGCAACGCTAGCTGGCGGTTGCTTCTGGTGTTCTGAGGCGGTCTTCATTGAATTGAGAGGCGTTGAGAAAGTCGAATCGGGCTATTCTGGTGGGACGGTCGTGAGTCCAACCTATGAGCAGGTCTGTACGGGAACCACGGGCCACGCCGAGGCTGTGCAAGTAACATTTGACCCCAGCGCGATTTCTTTCAGGGAGATCCTGCAGATTTTTTTCACGATGCACGATCCGACCACGTTAAACCGCCAAGGCGCAGATGTTGGTACGCAATATCGTTCCGTGATCTTCTACCACAATGAAGAGCAGAAAACAACAGCCGAGCAAATCATCAAGGAGACTGAAGCTTCAGGAATCTGGGATGCGTCATTCGTCACAAAAGTCGAGCCATTTGCAGTCTTCTACAGAGCTGAGGGGTACCATCAAGAGTACTTCAAGAACAATCGATACCAACCCTATTGCCAAATGGTCATTGCGCCGAAGGTCGCCAAGCTACGCGAACATTATCGTGAAAAACTGAGAAAGCCCTAAGGGGTACCAGGGTGACGCCTATCTGTATTTGTAGTGGCCCTCGAACAAGTCGCGAGGTTTGTGGGCTTCTTCTTCGTAGTATTCGTCCTCAAGTGGTCGCGCCTTTAGATATGATTCGAAGTCGTACACGCCAGACCATTTGAGGTCGATGATTCTCCGGATTCTTTTTGCCACTTCGGGCACGGGGATCCGTTCGACTACTGGTTCGAAGAATCCGACTATGATGAGTTTCTTCGCGTCGTCTTCGGCGAGGCCTCTTGACATTAAATAGAAAACGTCTTCATCGTTGATTTGGGCGACTGAGGCTGAGTGGGTCGCCTTGACATCGTTGGTTTCTATTTCGAGTCCCGGTATAGCATCAGCGCGTGCGTCCTTTCCAAGAATCATTCCATGTTCTGCTAAGTAGGCTCGTGAGTTTTTGGCTTCCTTTTCGATTCGGATCATGCCTTTGAAGACTGCTCTAGCCTTCTCTTTGACTACCCCTTTCGACACGGCGTGCCCGCTGGTGTTTTGGCCGATATGTGTGATGTTGGATGCTGTGTCGAAGCGCTGTGTCCCGGCGCCAAAAACAACCTCCACATTCTCCGAGGACGCTCCTTCTTCCTTCATCACGCTCTCCAGACGTGAACGCGTGTAGGCGCCACCGAGCAACGCCGACGACCAGACAATCTTGCTGTCTCGTTTGCCGATGGATTTCTTGTTTGAGAATATGTTCACGTTGGAGGCTAGGTTGTTGATGCTGGCGTAGGTAACCTCTGCCCCTTCGTGAAGGTAGACTTCAGACAGGGCGCTGTACGTGGATCTCTTCGACTGCTGCGTTAGCTTTGTTGAGTAGAGTTCTTCGAGTACTGTGAATTTGCTTCTCGGCTCTGCCATGATCAAATTCTGCGTGAAGAGGCTGTTCCCCTCAGAAGATAGCACTGTGACCATTCTGAATGGAGTGGTGATCTCCATTCCCTTAGGGATGTGCAGGAAGAATCCTGACATGAAGAGGGCGTTGTTCAAAGCAGCGAACTTGTCATCTTCTGGAAGAATCGCTTTCTCGAGGAAGTAGCGCTTGAAGTATTCTGGATCGCGACTGATAGCGGTTCCAATGTCTGTAAAGACTACGCCCTCCTTGAGCAGAGCTTCCGGAATCTCGGGGGGCAAGGTCTTCGAATCTATTTGATAAATCGTGATCGCTCGGTCAGTCTTGAATTTGCTCACAACACTATCGATGTCTGCGCGTGGTGGTTCGGGTAATTCTAGAGATGTCGATTCGAAGTCGACGCCGGTGAGATCAGCATACTTAGTGTACAGGTTCGATAATTCCGCCGGTAGTTCTCGAAAGAGTTTGAGTGATTTTGTTCGAAATGTCCGTAGCCAGTCGGGTTCTTTTCTCGCTTGGGAGAGCTTTGCTATCACTTGCTCGCTTGCTTCTGCTAGGGTTAGCTCAGACATTGCGTAGTCACGATTGGTTGAATCTGAGCAACCATTTCAGGGACGGAGAGTAAAAGGTTAGAGTTTAGCCGACTGAACCGGCCATTTCCAGCTGGATGAGCCTGTTTAGTTCGATAGCGTATTCCATTGGTAGTTCTTTGATGAAGGGTTCCATGAAACCCATGACGATCATGCTGAGCGCGTCTTGTTCTGAGAGTCCTCGCGACATCAGATAGAACAGCTGATCTTCGCCGATCTTGCCTACGGTCGCTTCGTGACTTGTCGTAGCATCGTCTTCGTTGATCTCATTGTATGGGTAGGTGTCGGTTCTTGAATACTCGTCTAGGAGGAGCGCGTCGCATCGTACGCTCGACTTCACACCCTTCGCTCCTTTAGCCACATGGAGCAGTCCACGGTAGGTTGTTCTGCCTCCATCTTTCGAGACGGATTTCGAGGTGATTCTGGAAGTTGTGTACGGTGCGAGGTGTACTACTTTGCCGCCGGCGTCCTGGTGTTGGCCTTTGCCGGCGAAGGCGACTGATAGTATCTCTCCTTTCGCACCTTGTCCCAGCAAGTATATTGACGGATATTTCATCGTCAGCTTGCTGCCCAGGTTTCCGTCAACCCATTCAACGGTTGCATTCGCGTAGGCGTAGGCGCGCTTCGTGACTAGATTGTACACGTCGTTGGACCAGTTCTGGATTGTTGTGTAGCGAACGTGTGCACCAGGTTTCGCGATGATCTCTACGACCGCTGAGTGCAAGGAATCGGTCGAGTAGATTGGAGCTGTGCAGCCTTCAATGTAGTGGATTCTACTGTTTTTGTCTGCGATTATCAGGGTTCTCTCAAATTGACCCATGTTCTGAATGTTGATTCTGAAATAGGCTTGGAGTGGGACGTCTACGCTGACTCCTTCGGGTATGTAGATGAAGCTCCCGCCACTCCACACCGCACTGTTCAGTGCGGCGAACTTGTTGTCCTCTGGTGGGATTACGGTGCTGAAATATTTCTTGAATAGTTCAGGATACTCGCGTAGGGCCGTGTCGGTGTCTGTGAATATGACGCCTTTCTTTGCAAGGTCTTCTCTTAGGCTGTGGTAGACCACTTCGGATTCGTACTGGGCGCCGACTCCGCCTAGGAACTTCTTTTCTGCCTCTGGAATCCCCAGCTTATCGAAGGTTTGCTTGATGTATTCTGGGACGTCGTCCCAGGATCGGCTCTTCTTTTCGGTGGGGCTAGCGTAGTAGAGCATGTCATCGAATTTGAGTGTGTTAAGGTTTCCACCCCAGGCGGGGAGCGGTCTCTTCGTGAAATGTTCGTAGGATCGTAGCCTGAACTGGAGCATCCAGTCAGGTTCTTTCTTGATCCGGGATATGTGCTCGACAACTTCTCGCGTGAGGCCCTTATCGAACTTGTATTCGTAGGAGGTGTCTGCGTCTCTGAAATTGTACTTGGTATAGTCGATGTCGAGCGTTTGCTTAGTCGCCACAGGGTATCAGCATGCCCTCATATGACATATGTAATAAATGTTCCCTTCAATTAGCAGTCGAAGTGGTCTGCTGCTCAGTCCACTCATACCCTTTCTCCTCAAGCACCCTAGCCAACTCCGGTCCACCCGACTGGAATATTCGCCCATCAACCATGATGTGAACGAACTGAGGTTTGATGTAGTCGAGAATCCGCTGGTAGTGTGTGATGATGAGCACTCCCATTTCAGGCCCAGCCATCCGAGAAACCACCTCGGCAACCCTCCTCACCGCATCAATATCCAAACCTGAATCCGTCTCGTCCATAATGGCTATAGCTGGCTGAAGAATTGCCATTTGAAGAATCTCGGCGCGCTTCTTTTCCCCACCGGAGAAGCCCTCATTGAGGTAACGTTTTGTGAAAGAAGGATCCAGATCAACTTCCTTCAACTTCTCCTCCAGCTTCTTCTTGAAGGCCAAAGCTGAGATCATCTCGCCACCTACGCCCTTGGTCTCAGTCTTTTGCTGACCTTCTCCTTTGACCGACCTGTAGGCGGATCTGAGGAACTGTGCAAGTGGAACGCCTGAGATCTCAAGCGGATATTGGAAGGCCAGGAAGAGTCCTTTCTTGGCACGTTGATCCGGGGGCAAGCCGACAATACTCTCTCCGTTGACCAGTATGTCGCCGCTGTCTACCTTGTATTTTGGATGGCCCATCAACGTGTTCGCAAGAGTGCTCTTACCAGAACCGTTCGGACCCATAACAGCATGAATCTCGCCCTGGGCAACTTTCAGGTTCACGCCTTTCAGAATCTGCTTGGACTCAATGCTCACATGCAGGTCTTTGATTTCGAGGGTTTTTGGCATTCTAATCCCATTTCGATTGTGATGGTGCGCGCAGACAATTGTGCGTATTTATTTAAGTATGACGTGTGTTATGAAAAACAAAAATCAGAAGTGAATCGGCGAAGATTTCCGATAGGGGCCGCGCTTACGCTTTCGCGCCTTGGTTCTCTTGTCTATCTTGTCAACTAGGTGATCCTGTATCTCAGACATGAGTTACCCGCAGCCGAATAGTGGGAAACTCTGATTTCAACTTTGACGAACGGTCACTTAGACTTCTGCTTGATCACTGGTTCGAAGGTTACGCCTTGATTTCCATCCTTGCCATGGAACACAGATTGATATTCGCCAATGTTGGTTGGCGGCCTTGAAAGTCGCTCGGGGCTCCAGAGGAGCAGCTCGCGATCGTATTCAGCCAACTCATAATCTGGAGTGTAATCTAGGGCACCCGTTGGACAGTATTCTGTACAAAAATGGCAAAAACAGCATCGAGCGTACCAGTATTGTGGGAAGCGTTTTTCGGGGTTTTGTGGATACTCTTTGTTGTCGGTGACAGGGACCATTGAGATGCATCTTTCCGGGCAGATCCATGCGCAGATTCCGCAGCCTGTGCACTTATCCATGTAGAGTAGATGTCGACCGCGGAACCCTTTCGGCAGCAAAACTTTCTGGTAGGGGTACTTCATGGTGAAAGTGTGCTTGAAGATGTGTTTGATCCCTTCATACATTGCCCCGAGAACTGCTGTACTCAAAGGATCTTCCCTACCTGTCTGCCTCCACGGGCCAATAGTCTAGGCTTCCGTAGATGATCGGCATGTCTGCGACGTGTACGTTGCGGACCAGGAATGGGAGCGCTATTAGGTTTCGGAAGGATCCGTTCATTATTTTGACTCTGGAGGGTTTGTCACTGTTGTCTCCCATCACCAGGTAGGTTATCTCGCCTCGGGAAGATTCGACACGGCCGGTTGCTTCTCCTTCAGGTGCGACGAGTGGTGCCTTGCGTGCTATGGGTCCTTTAGGGATCTTCTCAAGCGCCTGGCGAATTATCCTGACGCTCTGCTTCATCTCTTCGAATCTTATCAGGTAACGTGAGTAGGAGTCTCCTTCTTCAAACGTCGGGATATCGAACTCGAGATCGGCGTATGCGCCGTAGGGTTCTACTTTTCGAACATCGTACTTGACACCAGATGCGCGCAAGACTGGACCAACAACACCCAGTTTCTTGGCGTCTTCTCTTTTGAGGACACCAATCCCCTTGGCTCTCGCAATCACGGATGGATTGCTGAAGAAGATGCGATCATATTCGACAAGCCTCTTTTCGAAATAATCAAGCAACCTGCTGAGGCGATCTTCAAATCCGAAAGGCAGGTCCCGCCTTGGGCCTCCAGGAACCAAGAACGAATACGTCAGGCGGGCGCCGGTGAGCATTTCTGCAAGTTCTATGAAGAGGTCGCGGTCGCCGAAGGCCCACATGAAAATTGTCGTGTGGCCCGAAAAGACTCCTTGCATGATCGCGAGCCCATAGAGGTGACTCATTATGCGGTTCATTTCGGCAGCTATGGTTGAGATGTATTTTCCTCTAGGTGGGACTACGACTCCTTGAAGTTCCTCGATTGGGAGCACGTAGCCCCAGTTTAGGTGAATTGCGTCGGCGATATTTGGCCTCTCCAGGTGTGGAATGTTGCTCACATAATTCCGGTACTCAGCGATTTTCTCGCATCCACGATGAACATATCCTATATCCGGATCTGCGCTCACAATGTAGTCGCCGTCGACGCGGATTAGAATCCTGCAATGGCCTGAACCGGGATGCTGTGGGCCCACCGATACGTCAAGGGTTGATGGTTCGGCAGTCTTACTTATCGAAATTCCCGGGCTCGGTGGTTCCGTTGTCATCGTTGACCCATCTCCGGGAATTTGATATCTTTGAGCATTGGAGGCGGTCCTTCCCAGTTATCCAGTGTTAGCAGTTTTCTGAGGTCCGGGTGACCTTCGAACTTCACGCCAAACATTTCGAAGGTTTCGCGTTCATGGAAATGAGCGCTCTCCCATACAGAGACAACGGAGGCAATTATTGGATTATCGCGTGGTAGCTGCGCCTTCAGGATAACAATGAAGTCCTGGACTTCAGCGTTCGAATATGAACCAGCGAAATACAAGACCTCTATTTTCTTCTGCGTGGGCAAATCCACACCGGCTACGCCTTTGACGTGATCGAACCCAAGTTCGTCTCGCATGAACATGGCGATCTCTTGTACGTGGTCCTTTTCGAAGTGTATGGTTACGCGTCGAGCGCGGTCGATCTTTGTCTCCTCGATCGCTTCGGGAAAGCGAGCTTTCAACTGACCGATGATAGCTTCCTCTCGTGAAAGCGAGACTTGGCTCATTACGCGAATACCTCTTGCCTGCGGATCTTCTCACGGAGTTTCACGATTGCACTCAGAAGTGCTTCAGGTCTCGGGGGGCATCCTGGGACGTATACATCAATCGGGAAGAGTTTGTGAACATCGTTGACGATGCTGTATGAATCGTGGAATAAGCCGCCTGAGCATGCGCAGTCTCCCATCGCGATCACATAACGCGGTTTCGGCATCTGTTCATACACGATTTTCAGACGTTTCGCCATCTTCTTGGTGACCGTTCCCTCTACGATAAGGAGGTCGCATTGTCTGAGGCCTCCGGCAACGGCCTGCATGCCAAACCTCTCTGGGTCGAGTCTGGGTCCCATCATGGCCCCGAACTCAGCGCTGCAGCATGCGGTGGTAATGTGAACAGGCCAGAGGGCGTACATGCGGCTCCAATTAACTATGTACTTGATTGGTCCCGAGCCTATGATCGTCTGGACGAGCTCGCTCATCTTACCAATCCAGACGCCTGCGAAATCCTGCAGCGTATCTTGACTCATCTTTGTGACTCCACAACCTCTAGTCTGCGATAATTATGCACACCGGAATGCGGCACCATTGAAAAAGCTTGTCAGAAGCGGGTTGGGCTTGTCGCAGCAACAACAGACACGCCTTCGAGTTCTAGCAGATGTCGTTGGTGAGAAAGCAGCTGAGAGTCTGCCACTTAGGACGATATTTCTTTGATTGCCGCGACTACTTCTTCAGTATGCTTCGAGACGTCGACTTTGGGAAAGATCTTCGCTATCTTTCCGTTCTTGTCGATGATGAAGGTGACTCGGTTGGTGGTTCCTGTGACCCTCAGGACACCGTAGGCCGTTGCGATGCGCTTTTCTTTGTCGCTTATCAGCGGGAAAGGTAGGCTGAATTTAGTTGAGAACTTCTTGTGGGACTCCACGCTATCGACGCTTACGCCTATGATCTCAGCGCCCAGTGATCGTATTGGTTGCAGGTTGTCTCTGAAACTGCAAGCCTCTTTCGTGCAGCCTGGCGTGTCATCCTTCGGATAGAAATACAGTACGACATTCTTTTTTCCGAGGAAGTCTTTGAGCCCTAGAGTCTTTCCTTCTGTTGTTGGTCCTTCGAAATCCGGGGCATTATCTCCGGCTTTAACTTTGACTTCCACGACGTACGGTCACCTAGAGCTTGAAACTTCGAGGTGCGGCGTGATTAATTTACTGTTCGCAGACGTGGCAGGATTCTATGTCCATTCCAGGTTCCAGTTTCTTGTGGAGGTCGCACATGTAGCGGTTTCTTCGAACGTATTCGCAGGCTGCTTCGATCTTGCTCATTACCTCGATGGGTTTCGCCTTGTGTGAAGAGACCATGTTCGCGATCTCGTTTGTCGCTTCGTCGATCGCCTTTATTCCATGTAGCCTGATTGCTGCGCCGCGTTTATGGTGAAGGTACTTGCTCACTGCAGGTTGTGTGACTCCCAGAAGCTGAGCTGCTTCTTGCTGTGTCATCCCGTGTTCTTCGACGAGTCGTTTCACGATAAGGGCTCGGATGGCTGGGATGACGGACTTGGATGTCAACTCCTCAGGGAGTATCATGGGCATTAGGAATTTCCACGTGAGAAGTATGACGGAGGTTATATAAACGTACTATGGCCGGTTTCGTCTCTAGACTTCCTGGGATTCGCTCGGTAGAAGTATGTCATGCGGACGAGCTTCCTCTGCTCCCGACGGACTGAGAGCCGCCAATCTTGCCTTGCGCCATAACTCCTGAACGCTACCTGCCCCAGCGTAGCCCATGGAGGCCCGTAGACCGGAAACCAATTCGTCGAGCACTATGCTAACTTCGCCCTTGTAGGGAACCCATCCCTCAACACCTTCGGGTACGCCCTTTGAGGGAAGGCTGTAGCGGTCGAGCGAGTAGCGCTTTTCGCGCGCTGTGGGGCTGCCCATTCCACGATATTGCTTGTAGTAACGTCCTCCGATCGTGATGAGCGTGCCCGGGGATTCTCTACACCGCGCGAATAGGTTTCCAATCATGACTGCAGAGGCTCCGGCGGTCAAGGCAATTGCAACATCGCCTGGCGTCCTGATTCCTCCATCGGCTATGACGGGAATGTCTGCGCCATATTTCGCAACGGCATCCGATACCTGCGCGGTCGCAAACAGAGTTGGAGAGCCAGCTTTCGTAATCTCGGTTGTCGTGCAGATCGACCCGGATCCGATGCCAACCCTGAATCCACCGATATGTTCTAGCTCAGTAATGGCGTCCTCCGCCGCCTCGTACGTCCCAATATTGCCCACAATGACGTCTGCGGAAACCTCGGACATCAACGTCTTCGTAGCTTTGAAGACATTCGCATTATGAAAGTGCGAAACGTCGGTAACGAGGATGTCCGCGAATTCGTCCAGTTTCTTCGCGCGTTCCAAATCAAATGGGGAGACTGCGGCGGCGCATAGTAGTTGCCCGTTCTCGTCTCGAGCTGCATCAGGATACTTTCCTCTGAGCAGTATGTCCTTGAAGGTGATTAGGCCAGCAAGCTCTCCCGTCTTATTGACTATAGGTAGCTTTTCGATCTTATGATCCCCGAGAAGTCTCTGCGCCTCCTCGATGCTTGTGCCCTCCTCCGCCTTGACAACATTCTTTGTCATTACTTGCTTCACAGACAAGCTTGGCTGCGCGAAGCGTACGTCCCTTCCCGTGACAATGCCAACCAGTTTCGTCTTCTCGACAACTGGAAGCCCCGAGATGTTATGCTTCTCCATCAGCGCCAAGGCCTGTCCGACAGTATCATCTGGCGCGACCGTGATGACGTCACGAATAATGAGCGCCTCGGCTCTTTTGACACGCTTCGCCATCTCGACTTCTTCGTCTATGGAACAGTTTCTATGAACTACGCCGAGCCCGCCATGCCTTGCCACTGCGATCGCCATATCGCTCTCGGTTACGGTATCCATGGGCGATGAGACGAAAGGTATATTCAGGTTATGCGTTTTCGTTACGCGGGTGCGAACGTCAACCTCACTCGGCTCAACTTCAGCGCGGCCAGGAAGAAGGAAGACGTCTCTGAAGGTCAAAGCGACGTGTATGCTTTTGAACTTCTCGAGAAAGGACTGCCTCGAGGTTTCGGCTTTCAATAACTTGCCCAGCTTTTGTGGGTGATTGTACTGTTTGGAATTTAAGCTCTAGTTCGTGGGCTCGCGAGGGCTTAGAACTCGATTGTAGCCAGGTCCGTGCCGATGATGACCTCTTTTCCATATGCTTTTGTTGCGTCGGAGCGAAATTCCTGTTCTCTGTGTTCGTTTGGCGGCGGTATGTGGAAGAGTGCGAGTTGCTTTGCATGGGCTTCTCTCGCACCTCTTCCCGCCATTTCAGCAGTAGAATGAAGGGTCAGTTGAGCTATGGATAGCTGATCCTGCAGGAAAGTCGCTTCGTGAATCAACAAGTCAGCATCGTGGGCTAGTTCTATCACTGCTGGACAGTATATCGTGTCCGCGGAATAGCAGAACGACTTGGCATTTTCCTCGACACGGAAGGCTAATGTCGGGATCGAGTGAGATGTTCTGCAAGTTGAAATGTTGCCCAGCTTCGCGCCAAAATCAATTTCCGATATTGTCAGAGGGAATTTGAAGAACCCATCAGTCGTGCTCGTACATTCCAAAAGCTTCGTGAAGATCTCCTTGAATCCGGGTGGACCATAAATTTCCAATGGGGCCTGTCGGCCGTCGATCTGGATCGCCCAAAGGAATGGGATGAGGTCTGTTATGTGGTCGGCGTGTTGGTGCGAGATGAACACCTTTCTTATCTTCTCGGTTTGAATGTGGGACGCTCTGAGATTCTTCAAAGCTCCAGGTCCAAGATCGAACACAGTAGATTCGTCGAGCATGATCGAGGGGCATGCCCTTCTTTCGCTAACCGCTGACCCTCCCGATCCCAGGAATGTGACCTTCAATTTGCAATCTACTTTGGAGTTCTTGCCGGTTTCTTCTTCCGCTTTCGTCTTGTAGGTGGAGGGTACATCGGGGCGGGTGTTTCGTCACTCAAGACTAGTCTCATCTCAACTGAAGCATAGTATGATGCTGGAATATTGAACTATCCTAGGGGTCATTTGAGTTCCGGGATGACGTGGTCCCTGAACACTCCCAAGGGACGTAGGGAAGTGTCATCGGAGAAGATCAGGATGAAGTGATTGATTCCGATGTCTTTGAAACGTCGGAGTTTTTCCAGGCACTGCTCAGGTTTTCCTATGATGAAATGTCGCTCTTCAGCCGTTTTTCGAAATTCCGCTATTGATTGTCCGCGTTCTCTCGCAGACGCTTCTATGATTTTGTTCAGTTCGCTTTCGGATTGAGCGATCATGATGAATCCCTGCCAGGAGCTGATTAAGTTCTCAAGGTTCTTGCCGAATTTCAGGCAGTAGTTTCTGATAGATTCCAGGATGGCTGCGCATTCTTCGACGGATCCTGCCACCAGATTGAAACCATCTGCGAATCTCACAGCGAGATAGGGCAGTGTCTTCTTTCCTCTTGTTATGCCGATCAGGATCTTCGGGCTTGGCTTCTGTACGGGCTTGGGCATGTTGATGGCTTCATGTGTTGAATAGAATTTTCCTTTGAAAGTGGCTCGCTCCTCAGTCCAGAGCTTTCGAATCACTATCAGAGCTTCTTTCAGTTGACGAACTCTCGTCGCTTGGTCTGGGTATTCATAACCATAGGCGCGGTATTCTTCCTCATACCATCCCGCTCCGATTCCAAGGATCATCCTCCCCTTGCTGATGATGTCGACGGTTGTGGCCATTTTCGCGAGCAGCGAAGGCTGTCGATAGGAGACTGAGGTGACCATCGTGCCGATCTTGAGGCGTTTGGTTTCAGATGCCAAAGCTGCTAGAGTGGTCCATCCTTCAAGGCATTGATCATTTTTGTTGCCGAGAGCGTAAAAGTGGTCGTACAACCATGCCGAGTCATATCCAAGGTCTTCGGCGGCAGTCCACACTTTTCTCAAATCGTCGTATGAGTATCCGCCCTGCCCGGTTTTGACTCCGAACTCTACGTTGACCATGGGAATCTATCTTTAGTGAAGGAAGTGTTGAGGGAAATACAGCTTGGGAATTGTTGAACCTTACTAACAGGAAGACTTGGCAGTACGATAAGCACATATAGAGCAACTCGGAGGTTGACAGCTCCGAATCTGAATTAGAGTGATGAGTTTGGTTCAAGGCGCTGCTGGACTATTCGCGGCAAGGAAGGCAGTGAAAGATCACAGGCGGCTGAGATGGCATTATCGACCCTACAAGCGTAGAATGCTTGGGCTCGATTACAAAGCAGACCCGTTACAGGGTGCACCTCAGGGTCGCGGAATCGTGCTAGAGAAGGTGGGTGTGGAATCACGCCAGCCAAACAGCGCCGTCCGCAAAGCTGTACGAGTTCAGCTCATAAAGAATGGTAAAGTCATAACGGCTTTCGTCCCAGGCGACGGAGGCCTGAACTTTATCGACGAGCACGATGAGGTGCTGATTGAGGGAATTGGTGGGGCCGAAGGCAAAGCGATGGGGGACATACCCGGCATCCGCTACAAGGTTTATGCGATCAATTCGGTTTCATTAGACGCTCTGATGAAGGGCAAGAAAGAAAAACCCAGACGCTAGACCTACTCGTTCTCTACTCTTCCGCACATCTGCTTGTGCGCTGCTCGTTTCATTTACTTCCCTATACGCGCAGAAAGCCACGGAAGAAGGAGACTTCCGAGAGCGAAGCAACTCAGGACTGTTCCAACTGTTGTCGTTGTCATGAGCGCGGTCAGCTGAGCTATCTCTGCCAGAAAGAGGCCTAACAGAGAAAAGACGATCATCACGCAGGTGACTTGAATGATTCTAATGTATCGAGAAGATCGGTTGAACTTGAAGAAACGGGACAGAACTAATGCAATCGGTCCCAGATAGATGACGCCCAAGCTGATTGACGCGAACATTCCCGCCAGCGTAACCGCCAGTTCGCCGTTGAACGATGTCGCTGTGAACACTGTGTTCGAGAGATACAGTATGCCGACAAGTGGGTACAGGATGGCCTTCACAACTGTTCTGAGGTTATTGTTTGATGATATGGAGGATGCCGCTTGCGGGCTGAAGCTGTAGTAGAATGCGTTGAAGGCCTGCATGAAACTTGTCCCAGCTGAGGTTCTGAGAACATCACGGTCTCTGAAGTTTCTGAGTAGGGTGACTTCTGGAGTAAGTTCTGAGCCGTAGGCTGCAGTAGCAATCAAACACATGGGTAGTTTTGGAGCTGTTGTGGTCGATGATGAAGAGGATGATGTTGTTGTGTGAGAAGTAGATGTCGTAGTTGAGGTTGCTGCGACTGAGAATTGTGTTTGGATCTGTGCATTGGTGTATCCTGATTTGCTGGCAGATACGTACAACGTGTACTGACCTGCCACCGAGTTCGCTGCTAGGATGAATGAGTCGGAGTATGCTCCTGATTGGTCGGTGTAGACCAATTGGACGTGTATCAGGTTGTTACCTGGACCGTTGACTTGGATCGAGACTCCTGCGCCGAATACAGCATTGTTCTGGTTGTCGCGTACTAGTCCCACTATGGAGACGGTTTCAGCAGGGGAGTATTGAGTCTTGTTCGTCGAGACAGTGACCATAAGGGTGGTTGTTTGTGAAATGACGGGCGGGACAAGAATCAGGAAAGCCAGAATCACAAATGGTATTGCTTTTCTTGGAATGTGCAGCCAGCCCACCTGCTTTTACGGGAACTTTCGTCTGATGGCGGACTGGCTGCAAATTAACTTGTTCTATTTTCCGAATCTTAGAAAGGACTGGTCTTACTCGATTAGTTCGAGCAGTTCGGTGTCTGCTAGTTCTCCACTGGATCCGTTGACTATGACCTCGCGTGGCACGAGGCCTTTCTCGACAGATACTCTGATGAAAGGAACGTAGATGCGTTTCAATTCTGATATCTGCAGCCTGTTGCTGAGGATTTGTTTGAACCGCTCGGGCATGCGAATTACTTGATCTCTGAATTTGTTGAGCAGCGCCTCCTTCGTGACCGTGCACTCTCGGACGTTTACTCTCGCGCCTCGAACTTTGAGATCGGATAGGTCGAATATTCGTTTCGATCTCCATGCGGTCATTGCCATTTCTTCGTCTTGGGTGAGGGCTTTGCCCAGTCCGGTCATTGTAAGTTCTGACTCGGATCGTTTCGTTGCCAATTCAAGTACTTCACTGATGACGAAGTACTTTGACTCGCTGGCGAGTAGGGATCCTAGCATGCGAAATCGCTCGAAGAGGACTGCTGGGATGAAGCGGCGGTGTTTTCTCTCAAGTATCAGGTCTCGGCTGGCCCCTTCCACTTCCACGCCGACTACATCGTCCTTGACGTTTACCTTGTAGGTGTTGATGCGTAGATAGTAGCATTCGTGGAACCCTTTGACTCTCCAAATTGGAATGAATTCAACCGTGGGGGTTCCAACGATCTTGGCTTCTTGTTTTCGTCTTCGGAAGATGCTTAGGAGTCTTTCTTTCCATGTTCTGTTCGAGGATAGTGCGACTTCGATTGCCCGTTTGACGGGGATTGGGTCGATTTTGAAGACGTGCTCGATGACCTGACTTGGATCCCAACCGTTTCCAGTCCTCAGCCCCCTGATTTCTTTCCTCTCTGGAGCTACTTCGCCGATCTGTTGTAATCTGCTTGCCAAGTACTCCTCCAACGCTAGGGAGGCACTCTTTTCATCAGCGTTTCCTGAACTCTTCGTATCGTTAGTTCTGTCTGGCGAGGACGCTTGTGCGCCTGATTCCAATTGCTCACGGATTGTGTTCAGGCCTGAGATGATGTCCTCTAGGCCGTGGTCCCCTGGTTTCAATTTTACCTCCTCATGCTGTTAACGCGAACTCGGTATTCGCGCTTGCGAGGAACGTCCCACCTTGGGAGATGAGCTTGTCAGAGACTAACGCGTTTGCGGTGTAGAGTCCAGATTTCATGTTGGTTGTTATTGCGAAACCGAAAGCGATCTTCACGGTTTGACCTGTTCCAAGTTGTGAAATCTGGAATTGGATCCAGATCGGTGTGCCGTTGGGGTCGCGAATTTGCACCCATATGACTCCTTCGAAGGTGGCGCCGCTGTTCTCTACTACAATCCAGATCAAGACTGTTTGTCCTGCTGAGAAGGTCGTGGTGCGTGTTGCTGACATGTCAGTTGCGTATACCTCTTTGATCACGACACTGGGGGTTGACGACGTGCCAACCACGAAGGTTGTGTGAGTTGTTGCGCCAGCAAACCCACCTTTGGTTGCCGTCGCGAAAGCCGTGAATGTTCCGCCTGTCGCGCTCGCCGGAAGTTTGAAGGTTACTTGGAATACTCCTGCCGCGTCCGTCTTGAGGCTGCTCAAGAAGACGATTTCCGCACCAGTCGGTCCATCTACCTGTACAGATACACCTGCGTCGGCTACTGCGCTACCTGAATCGTCCGTGACACGACCTTGAAGGTTCACAGTTGCATTTGGATCGTAACTGTGTTGGTCGGTACTCAGGGCTATGGACAGACCTACGCCAGCTGCGATCGATGTCGTCTGGCTGGTTATGGTGGTTGAGGACGCTGTCACTTCTAGACCAATTTGTGTGTCGAATTCCTGTCCGCCAACTAAAGCGATCAAAGTTATGCCGTACGTTCCAATCGGTGTGTCGGCAGAGGTTACGATTGTCAGGGTTGAATGGAATTCTGGGTTGGCCACGCCGAGATTTTGCGTGAAGATTGCGACGCTGCGGGGTGGAACTGCTCTTGCCGCTAACAGAACATTTGCTGTTTGGTTAGCTCGAATGTTGATATTGAATTTCGCAAAGGCGCCCGCGCTGATCGTTCTCAAAGACGGATCAACTTGAACTCTTGTCGGGCCGGCTGATGTTATGGTTTGGTTGGTGCTGGTTTCGGTCGAAGTTATTTGAGAAGTAGTGGTAGTCTGTGATGTTGAATTCTGTGTTGAGGTAGCTGTGGTTGATGCGGAACCAGTGACTGATAGGGAAGATGTGGCTGTTAGGGTGAGAGATGTGTCAGCGGTGATGAATTGGAGGATGTCTCCTCTCGTGATTTGGAAGAGGCCGAGGTAGTTTCCAGCGCCCAGCGTGGCCTCTGAACTCCCATCGCCTCCGGAATCAGTTGTGATTGTTCCGAGCTGGATGTTGGTTGCACTCGTTGCGAATAGGGCGATGTAATCTGAGCTCGGGGTCGCCTGTTTCAGCTCAATTCTTACCTGTCCAGACTGCAAATTCACTTGCACGGTTCCGGTCGCCGAGGACGGTTCGGTGCTTGTGGGGGCGCGGAAGAGCTCGAGGGTGAGCGTGTTTTCTGCTGAAACGAGCCTAGGCATGACACCCGCTGTCTGCGCGGCTGAGATTGCCGCGACGATCGATAGCAACAGGGCGATTAGGGTTCGTGATCGTGGACGGAACATTGGGGGTGGTTCCTCGTAAACGTCCTTCCAGTTGGTTGGGGAGGATATTTAAGTGTTGTTATGTACCACATATCTACACTATTTGTGTTTACGTGTAGCGCTCACAAACTTTCATATAGCCAGCGTGTAGATGCCCATTACGATGAGGCTTTCCTGTGAGTTCAAAGGCTGATGCAGCAATAATTGATCTACTCAGGAAGCTAAACCGCAACGTGGAGATCGTCTCTAGGAAGCTGGAGAGGTTGATAGAGGTTGAGCGCTCTGCGGGAGGGCATGCTCTACGTCCTTCGGTTTCGGTGCCCGAGAACATGCCGCTCGACGTGACTACGCTCCTGGGTTTGCCGGATCATTTGCGAAAGTCGGCACTTGCCTTGGCGTCGCTGGGAGAGGCTACCGCGACCGACCTATCGAAAGAGACGAGCAGAGTCAGGGCCGTTGAGAGCGATTATTTGAATCAACTTGTCGCGATGAGCTTGGTTAAGAAGAAGAGGAAAGGTAGGGATGTTTACTTCTACATAGAATCATAGGTGAATTGAATTGAGTAAGACAATGGCTTTTCACTCCTACAAAGGAGGAACAGGAAAAACCTCTCTAGTCGTGAATCTGGGGGCGTTGTTCGCGAAGCAAGGAGCCAACGTCTGCCTATTGGACTACGACTTCCGCGCTCCAAGCTTGAACGTGCTCTTCAAGGCTAAACCGCAGTACTGGTTGAATGACTACCTGGAAGGTAAGTGCGAGATAGTGGATACGCTGGTCGATCAATCCGCGCGCTTCAAACTACCCGGAAAATTGTGGGTAGGCTTCTCGAATCCTTCGCTGGAAGCCTTGAAGGACATAATGGGCAAGGATAGGAAATGGGAAGTCAAAGCATTAACGAAAACTCTGGCAGGCAAGAAGGAGATAATCAAAGACAAGCAAGTTGACTACCTGATTTACGACACAAGCCCAGGAGCACAGTATTCATCGATTAATGCCCTGGCTGGTGCAGACTTGGTCTCGCTGGTGATGAAGGCTGACGAATTCGATTTGGAAGGCACTAAGGAACTGTCGAAGGGAGTGTATGAGGCCCTCGGCAGAAAATCCGGGATCGTTCTGAACAAGATTCCATTGGAGCAAATTGCTGCCGGCGGTGGGGCAGAGAGTTTCGGGAAGCAAATTGAATCGGATGTCGGACTCCCTCTGGTTGGATTGATCCCGTGCATGTGCGAGCTGATGGCTATGGGTGGAAAGGCAATTTACACGATCGAGAAACCCGACCACACATTCTCAAAATCAATCGGTCAGATCGCTGAGAAACTCAAGAAAATGTAGAAGTCATCTGGACTTCTCGAGACGCTTCTCGTATTCTTTTCTGAGCCGCTGATAGGTAGATTCATCGACTTTGCCCATGGCTCGCAGTTCCTCTAAGCGCGCGATGACTCTCGCAGTCGCTACATAACTAGTGTCTGCTGAGGCTTGCTTGAGCAACTCCTCGAGAACTGCCTCTTTTTGTCTTCGGCGTCCACGAGATCGAAGTATCAATCCCAGCGCCGCGAGCACGATAATGACTGAGCCTGCTCCTCCGGTGAGGAACATGAAGTTTGCTTGGAACGGGCCTTGGGTGATGATGAGTTGGAACGAGGTCTTGTGAGTTAATGATCCTGAGACTGCGAGGATCGTAACAGTGTAGTTGCCTGCAGGAGCTGAAAATGAAACGGCGACGTTGATGGTTGCTGTTCCGCTCGGGACCAGGGAGGCAGGGTTGGATTGAATTGTTACGCCTGGGGGTTGGTCGATCGCCGTGACATTCACAGTGTCCTTGAATCCTCTGAGGGAAAGGACTGTGACTGTCAGGGAGCCTGTGTCTCCTTGCTTGAGCGACAGCGAACTGACTGAGGATTCAATGGAGAAGTCGGGTGTTGAAAACGTGAAAGTCAACGTGAGACGTGCCGTATCATAACCTGGCTTATCCGCGACAACGAAGGCCGTGTAGTTGCCGCCCGGTGAATTGGGTGCGAGTGAGAATGAATCTTTGAAGACGCCTTGGAGGTTGGTGTAGGCTATCGTAACGTGTATGGTGGTTCCTTGGGGGTTGTTGACTTGAATCGAGATCACCGCATTCGAAACCGAGGCGTTGTTAAGTTCGAAGACGCGGCCCGAAATCAGTATGGTCGCCCCTCGTTCGGTTTGGGTCGGGTTGAATGACGCTTGGATTTGCATTTTCTTCGCTGCAAGAACTGGCGTAGATGACGCTAGGCTGATTAGCAGTAGTGCGATTAGGACCCCGTGAATGATTGGGGTGCGCAAAGCCAATAGCCTCGTTGCTCTTATCGTGGTCGGGTAGGCTTATTGTATATTGCTTCCGTTCTTGACTGAACAATATGGGAGCTGGGAGAGCTGACTTTAATTTTTGTTCATGGTGCTGGAGGCAGCCATTTCTCTTGGCAACTGCAACTTCACGACTTCAAAGACGCACGGGCAATTGACCTTCCAGGGCATCCGGAGGGATCAGGCTTCAAAACGATAAGAGATTATGTCGAATGGGTCGAACAGTACATTCGCAAGAATGATGTTAGGGACATAGTTCTCACGGGGCATTCGATGGGAGGGGCCATAGCGATCGACTACGCTCTACGCAATTCGGATTTACGTGGCTTGGTTTTGGTTGGGACGGGTGCTCGACTTAGGGTTCGTCAGGATATTACAGCAAAGATTCTGGAGAACTATGAGGAAGCCAGCAAGCTCGTTGCCAGGCTATCTGTCGCCCCGAACTGTGAACCTGTTGTGGTTGATCGAATTGCGAAGGAGATGCTCAAGATCAGAGCCGAAGTTACGTATGGCGATTGGATGGCCTGCAACGGATTTGATCGGATGAGCGAAGTTGAGAGGATCATGGCGCCGACGCTTGTGATCTGCGGAACAGATGACCGACTTACTCCCCCGAAATACTCTCAATATCTGCATGAGAAAATACGAAACTCGAAGCTCGTTGTGATTCCGGATGCTGGTCACAGCGTGATGCTTGAGCAGCATGGGGCGTTCAACGAGGCGCTTGAGGTTTTCCTGGCTTCACTATAATCCTCTGAGAGTGCAACTTAGATTCAACCAAAGCGAGCAATCTGTCCAGGTTCTGCTGAGTCTTCACGCTGGCGGGTATGATTTCCTCGTTAGAGAAGTACTTGCGAATAATTGCAGTAGCGTCCTCCAACTGTTCGAGTGTTGTCAGGTCCGTCTTGTTGGCGCAGATGATTGTTGGCGAGGTTATGTCGATCTCTCGCAGAATCTGAGCACATGACCGGACTTTTCTCTCTAACGGGAAATTCATGTCGCTTGCGTCTATGAAGAGTAGAACTAGGTCGGCTGTGGCGAGTTCCCCGAGGGTGGCGTGGAAGGCCTTCAGGATTATTGGGTGCATGTCTTCGATGAAGCCGATTGAATCGATGATAATGAACTCAGGTGAGTCCGGATTAGTGCCCGTGTAGGCTTTCCGTGCGAATGTGGAGAGCGTCGTGAACGGGCCTAGGCCCACTGTCTTGTCTTCGTGGGTAATGAGGTTGAAGAAGCTGGTTTTGCCCGCCTGCGTGTACCCAGCTAAGGCGACTATCGGAAAACCCAGCTCATGTCTTCGGTCCCGTTTCAGCATTTTCTTCTTGAAGATGTCGTCGAGTTCGTTTTCGAGTCTGCTGATGCGGTTTCTTGCGGCTCGATAATACTCTTGGTAGGGGTAGTCTCCAGGCCCCATCCAACCCAGCTGCTCGCCCATGATACCGCGGAGTTTGATGAACTCCCTACCCCAAGACAAAGTGTATTTGAGCTTGGCTAGGCGGATCTGAAGCTTTGCCTCACTAGTGAAGGCTCGCTTGTCAAAAACCTCGAGGATCAGCAGATTTCGATCGATGACGCGCACTTCTCCGCCTAGGAATTGGGTGAGTTTGAAGACGTGACTGCTTTTGAGTGGGTTAGCGAAGATCACAGTATCCGCGTCATTCTCTTTGACAAGGCGTTTCAGGTCGTTCAGCCTTCCAGGACCGATGGTGTAGGAGTGGTGAACGCTCTTCCGTCTCTGGATAAGCTCGCCCACTACTTCGTAGCCGATATTCTCGGCCATCGTCTTCGTCTCCTCCGCCAGCGGCGGGAAGGCGGGAACCTTGAGCTCCACCACTACGGCTCGCAAATTTGCGACGTTCACCAATCCATATTGTGCTTGATGTGGCAAAAGTCGTAATGCGGTATTTAGGCCTGCAGACAAACGGTGCGAGTTTGTTCGGACCGAGACGGCACTCAGGTGAACAGCCTTAGGCCTAGCTTTGAGATGGGTCTAAAGTGTTTAGTGTCGAATGTGCACAATGATGTTTCGTTATTGATGGAGATTGCCGCTATCATTGCGTCGGTTCGGCGAATGGTTTCTCCTTGCTTCTCAGCGTCTAGCTCCAGCTTGCTCGATAAAACCGCGTCCTGCTTGGTATAGCTTAACACAGGCAAAAGCAGGACCTCGCTGATCGGCTTCGCGTACTTGTGCAAACCATACAGTATCTCATGAAGGTTAATGACCGTCGTGCCGACGATTTCCTTCTGGCCTTTAATGCGCTGGAGCGTCTTCTCGCCCTTTGCAGATTTCTTGTCAAGTATCTCTATCAACACGTCTGTATCGAGTAGAATCAAATCCTGCGTTCAGCTCTTGCGGTTGACAGGTCTGACATCATTCTTTCTTTTTCTCGGAACTCGACGCGGGCTCTGAGCGAGGTCAGAACCTCAATTGATTTCGTTCCTTCTGCCAACTTCTCAAGTAGTTCACTGAAGCTCTCTTCCTTCGTTTTGACGGCTAGGAGTTTTCTGTAGACTTCATCCCTTATCGTCAGGGTCTTAACCAAGGCCGCTCGCGTGGACAGTGTTTAAACATACAATTAAACATCACGCGCCGTAGGATGGCGCAAAACAACGCGAAGCCCCTGCTAGCAAGATTGATTTGCCGAACCTTCCGGACACAATGGAGGAGCGCGTCAAGTTGAAGGCGAGAGCTCACGTCTACGTCTCAGGCCGAGTGCAAGGGGTCTTCTTCAGAGCCGAGACGGCAGATCTCGCTCGCAGTCTCGGGTTGGGAGGGTGGGTGCGGAACTTGCCCGACGGCCGCGTAGAAGCGCTATTTGAGGGTGAGAAAGAGGATGTTGAGAAAGCCGTCGATTTCTGCAGGAGAGGTCCACGGGGAGCCTACGTGAGCGACTTGAACATCGAGTGGGAAGAGTGGAAAGGGGGCT
>Ga0209321_10000398_pt1 | contig 28003 bp, 28 predicted proteins | sample Rifsed16ft4_FD_184012 | JGI IMG/M metagenome (GOLD analysis project Ga0209321, IMG submission 184012) | Soil microbial communities from Rifle, Colorado, USA - sediment 16ft 4 - CSP-I_5_4 (version 2) | ecosystem: Environmental > Terrestrial > Deep subsurface > Rock core/Sediment | place: Rifle...
GGCGTCCTTGATGGATTGGGGCGGGACGATGTTCTTGATCTCATAGCGGGTGACCTTGATTCCCCATGGGTCAGAGGCATGATCCACCGCCTCGACGATGGCCTTGTTAACGAGGCTACGCTCCTCGAAGGTTCGATCGAGCTCCAATTTTCCGATCTCCGAGCGCATGGTCGTCTGGGCCAGCTGGGTGGCTGCCCACATGTAGTCCGTGATCCCATAGGAAGCCTTGATGGGATTCATCACCTGGAGGTACAAGACGCCGTCCACTTCGACCTGGATATTGTCCCGGGTGATGCAGACCTGCGGAGGAACGTCTATGGTCGTCTCCTTCAATGAGTGCCGGTAGGCAACCTTGTCCACGAAGGGGATGAGGAGATGAAAGCCCGCTTCCAAGGTCTTCGAATAGCGACCCAGGCGCTCCACGATGTAGGCCGCCCGTTGAGGTACCACTCGCGCCGCCCGCAGCAGGACGATCATAACGACGACAACCAGACCGATGAGAACCGGGGTTTCCATGGTTCTTCCTCCTATTCTTGGTTCCGAGTGACCGGCTCGACTCCGAGAGTGAGGTTCTTTTTCCAGACGATGCGCACGGTCGTGTTGGCGGCTATCGGTGCCTTGGAGGTGGCCGTCCACTGGGTGCCCCGGAACTCCACGCGGCCTTCGGTGGTATCGGGAGAGATGGCCACCGTCACCTTGGCCTTGTGCCCCACGAAATCATCCAACTGCGATTCGGAGAGCTCCTTCTCGGAGACGTGACCCTGCAAGGTGCCCTGGAGCCAGCGGCGGAGGGCAAACAGGGACGCCAAGGAACCGGCCAGGAACACGAGAAGCTGGGCGTTGAAGCTAGAGGCCAGCCCCAGCCAGACGACCAGCGCGGTGATCCAGGCGCCGATGCCGAAGAAGATGATGACGAAGCCAGGCAGAACGAGCTCCAGCGCCATGACGCCGAGCCCCAAGAGAAACCACAAGAGCGCCGACACCGAGACTCTCCTTGTTGATGATGAGGCGGGATTGACCAGGTTGCTGAGACCAGTGTAGGGGCTGGTCGAAAAACCGTCAAGTGCCGCGGTTCGGAGCGTTCACGTTTGCAGCAGCCGTTCCCTTTTCGCTAACATTCTTACTTAGTTCGACTCACAACGAACATTGAGGAAGCGGGAGGAAGTGGAATGAGAGTTCGACTGGCATGGGGGGTGGCACTCATCGTTGCGGTCGCCGCAATGAGCGGGGCCCAAGAGACACGCGGACAGGCGAAAGCCACCATGGGGCAGGGGAGTCTCACCATCTACTATGGGCGGCCGAGTCTGCAAGGTCGCGACATGTTGGCACAGGCGTCTCCGGGGACGGTTTGGCGACTGGGTTCTGGTGAAGCCACGCGTTTGGTCACCGATGCGGATCTGGTTGTGGGGGAATTGGACGTTCCCAAAGGGCAGTACAGCCTCTTCGCGAAGCGGCTGGATGACAAGAATTGGCGCCTGATAGTCAACGAGCAGGTCGGGCAGGAGGGGACCGAGTACGATGCCACCAGGGATCTTGGAAGCACCCCTCTCGCCTGGGAGACCAAGAACGACAGCACCGAGCAGTTCACCATCGGAATCGTCGGTACCGGGGGTGGAGGTGAGCTCCAGTTCATTTGGGGCACGAGCGTGTTGAAGACGAAGTTCGAAGTGCAGTAACAGCAGACTATCATCGAAAATCTCTTGGGACGAGACGCCGGGCGGTTCGTGAGGGGACGAGGAAGACTCTATGAGCCTATTGAATGATTCTGTGGAAGAACCAGAGAGCACACCCTCCAAAAGCGGTAACAAACTCCCCCTACTCACGCTCGGCATCCTGATGGCCGTAGGCCTGGGGGCCTTGGTGGTGATCGGAAGCCTCATCCTCAACCGCCTCAACGAGCTGGAGAGCCAGATGCTGGGCGTCTCGGAACGCGCGGAAGAGATCGCCGAGAGCTCGAGGAGTGCCCTGGAGCGAGCGGTGCAGGCGGAAGAGGCCGCCCTGGAGGCAGCGCGCGGGCGGGCGCAGGCCGAAACCGATGCCGCCATGGCCCAGGACGAGGCACGCCGCGCCGAGGAAGAGGCGCAGCGCGCCAGGCAGGATGCGCAAGTGGCGCTCGAGGAAGCGGAGAGAATCAAACAGGAGCGTGAAGAAGAGCTCGATCGACTTCAGCAAGCCTTGAGCCAGATCGCAGAGACCCGGCGGACCGCACTGGGTTTAGTAATGAACCTGGGTAGCGATCACTTGAAATTCGATTTCGACAAGTCGGATATTCGCCCGGAGAACCGGGAGCTCCTCAGTCGGATCGTGGGAATCCTCCTGACCTCGAACGACTACCAGGTTTACGTCTACGGACACACCGACGACATCGGAACGGAGGAATACAACATGGGCCTATCCGAGAGGCGGGCGCAGGCGGTTCGGGACTATCTCGCGCAAGCGGGCGTCGATCCCGGAATCATCGACACCGAAGGCTTCGGGAAGTCGCAGCCGCTGGTGCCGGGAACCAGTGAAGAGGCCCGGGGCAAGAACCGGCGCGTCGAGCTGGGAATCGTGAATACCCAGATCAAATACCCGGGCCAGTCGCCTCCCCGAGGAAATTAGATAAGAGGGGATTCATGAGCGAAAAGCACAAAGGTCGCGCCGCACTCGTGATGGTCGACGTCCAAAACGACTTTTGCGCGGGAGGCTCGCTGGCCGTGCCGGGCGCCGATGAGATTGTCCCGGTCCTCAACGAGTACGCCAGGCGGTTTGCCAAGGCTCACCTTCCAGTCTACGCGACGCGCGACTGGCATCCGGAGAGAACCTCCCACTTCAAGGAGTGGGGGGGCGTCTGGCCGCCACATTGCGTGGCCGGCACCCGAGGAGCCTCGTTTCATCCTGAGCTCAGACTTCCACCCGAGACGATCGTGGTCTCGAAAGGCACGGATCCGGACGAGGACGCCTATTCGGCATTCCAGGCCCACGACTACAACGGTCTCCCCTTTGCCGAGTCTCTGCGCCGGAGCGGGGTGCGGCATCTCTACATCGGCGGAATAGCCACCGATTACTGCGTCAAGTTCACCGTTCAGGATGCTCTCGCCCAAGGTTTCGCGATCACCATTCTGGAAGACGCGGTGCGGGGAGTCGATATTGAGGCGGGGGATTCCGAGCGCGCCCTCGAGAAGATGAAGAAGTCCGGGGCGAGCACGGCGACACTGGACTCCATCGACGAGGAGCTGGCGGCGTGAGGGAATATTAGGGGATGCCCATCCTCTCGGAGTCGAACCAGCAGCAGCTTCGAGATCGTTTCCAGCGTGACCTCTTAGAGCTCGGTGGCCTCCTCGGGCCGACTGCGCCTCTTGATGACCATCATCAGGGCGCCCAGCAAACCGCCGGGCACGATTTGCGTCAGAGCTCCAAAGATGAATTGTCCAACCAGCGCTTCTCCCCAGCCCGCGAAGACGTCGTAGTGTGTTCCCAGCCCATAGGTCTTGGTGATCCACCAGAGTACCACCACCGGAATCCGGGATAGCAAGGCGAAGACGACCAGACTCAGGAAGAGCAGCCGGTACGGGCTCTCCTCGCCGGCCAGACTCAAGCCCCAAAAGATCGCGACGACCAGAGTCAGCCAGAAGATTCCCACGATGTTGGTGACGGTCGTGGGAAGCTCGGCACGCTCGCCGAAAAAGCGAGCCAGTGTCACGAAGAGAGAGACGAGCGCCGGCAGTGCGGCCAGGCTGGTGGCTCGCTGCAGCATCTTGGGTTCGCCGCGCCCACGCTCTAGCGGCTGACCATGCCGCCGTGCTCTTCCACCAGCTTGCTCTGCAGCTCCCGAATCGCCTCGCTTCGACGAACGAGATAGGGGTTGGTTCCCCGCAGGGCCCGGAGCGATGAGGGAAGTTTGGAGAGACTCTCGGCGGCGTGCTGCTGGATGGCAGGTAAGGCGGGAGGCTCGGCGAGCCGCTTGCCTCCCTTCATGACCGGAGTGAGAAGTGCCTGCAAACCGTCGAGCTTTTCCTCGCGCAGCGCCAGCACGTCTTCTTCCATCCGGCCGGAGGCGGCATAGCGACGAAAGATCTGCTTCCGTCCCGCCAAGGTTTGCTTGTCCTGCGAGAGCTTGAGAACCGGCCGATGGTTGTACTCCACGAGCTTGTAGACGATGTCCAGAACCGGGGCATCGGAAGACACTCCCAGATGGCTGCCCACGCCAAAGCCGTCGATGGGAGCTCCGGCGGCGAGTGCATCCTCGATGCGGTACTCATCGAGGGAGCCGCTAGCGAGGATCTTCGCATCGGTCAGGCCCCCGTCGTCCAGAATCCGTCTCACTTCCTTGGCAAGGTGCACCATGTCACCGCTGTCCAGTCGAACGCCCCGGAGCTTGGCTCCCTGGCGCGCCATCTCTTTTCCCACCTTCACCGCACGGCGGGCACCCTCGAGGGTGTCGTAGGTGTCGATGAGTAAGACCGCGTCATCGGGGAACACCCGAGCGAAGGCTCGAAAGGCCTCGATCTCTTCCTGGAACGACTGGACGAAGCTGTGGGCCAAAGTTCCCTGCACGGGTATTCCGTACTCCATTCCGGCGAGGACGTTGCTGGTCGCGTTGCAGCCTCCGATGAATGAGGAGCGCGCGACTTTGAGCGCGGCGTCCCGTCCCTGGGCTCGGCGGGAAGCGAAGTCCATGAGGGTCTTGTCGCGAGCCGCGAAACGGATTCGGGCCGCCTTGCTGGCAATCAACGTGCCGAGCTGGATAGCGTTCATCAGGTAGGTCTCGGCGAGTTGTGCTTCCATGATAGGCGCGGTGACCTCGAGAAGTGGCTCGTCAGGGAAGATGGGGGTTCCCTCGGCGACGGCCACGACCTCGCCGCTGAAACGAAGCTCGGCAAGATGCTTCAGGAAGGGTTCCTTGAAATGGCCGGTGCTTCGCAAGTAGTCGATGGCCTGCGGACCGAAGCGGAGGTTCTCCAGATAGTCGAGCGCCTCCTCCAGTCCCGCAGCCAAGAGAAACGAACGGTTCTGGGGCAGCTTTCGCACGAAGAGACTGAACGTGGCGGGCTGGCTCATGCGCTGCTCGAAGTAGCAGGCCGCCATGGTGATCTCGTAGAGATCGGTGAGCAGCCCGGTGCTCCCGGTCTGGAACCAAGGGTCACGGCTCATAACCCCTTGAGGGTACCACAAAATAGTGCGGCGACAGGCCGGCTCGCAGGAGAGCTCTATTCGCCAGGGCGGGGCGAGTATGATACAAATATCTTAAGGGGCAGCTTTAAAGAGGAGGGGGGCCGTTTGCGGTTCGTGAAGGCCGGTTGCCGGGTTCTCGTCTGTGCGCTCGTTTTCCCGCTATGCGTAAGCTCCGCAGGGGCGAACGACGAAGACTTCCTCAGCAAACAACTGGATCTGGTGCGGCGCCGTTTTCAGCTGAACCGTGCCATCGGCGTGCGGGTGGTCAGCCTGGAAACAGGTGAGACGCTCTACGCTCACAACGCCGACAAGAAATTCATTCCCGCCTCGGGAATGAAGCTGGTTACCATGGCTGCCGCCCTCCATTACCTGGGGCCGAACCATCGCTTCGAGACGCGGCTCCTGGTCGACGGTCCGATCGTCGACGGAGTGGCCAGAGCCAATGTCTACATACAGGGATCGGGCGATCCGGCATTGACCGGCGGCGATCTGGAGGAGATCACGTCCGCCTTGGCGGGAGCGGGAATTCACGAGATTGAGGGCGATCTGATTCTGGATGATAGCTTCTTCGACGACCAACTTCGCGGACCGGCCTCCTATGACAACATTCTCAAGAAGGGATTGCCCATCCAGAGTGCACTCTCCTACAACTTCAACATCGTCGAGGTGAAAGCGTCCCCCGCTGAAACGGAGGGCACGCGCGCGCTGCTGTTCGATGAAGGTTACGGCTATTTCGAGATCTTGAACCGTGTTACCACCGCCGGCTGGGGAAGACCCTGGCTTCAGGTGAAGAAGTCGGGAGGCCACGATCGTGTGATCGTGAGCGGTCGCGTCATCGAGGGCGACCAGGAGCTGACCGGTGGCTTCGTGGCGCCCGATCCGCCGCGCTATCTTGCTTCGGCCTTTGTCGGAAAGCTCGCGGAGCGGGGAGTTACGTTTCACGGAAAGATCGCAAGTGGCGTCGCTTCCGGACCCAAGCTGCGTACGCTCTACGTGCATCGCTCGCCTCCCCTCATACAGATCGTGGAGCTGCTGGGAAAGAACAGCAACAACTTCGTGGCCGAGCAGATCCTCAAGGCTCTCGGTGCGCACCGATGGGGCCCACCGGGAAGCTTCGAGTCGGGTTCGAGGGCTCTCAGCGAATACCTTCTGGGTCTCGGTTATCCCAAGGAAGCCTTCCGGGTCGAGGATGGCTCCGGACTCTCCTATGAGAATTATCTGAGCGCCTCCATCCTCTCCGACGTTCTGTTGGAGCTTTATCGGACACCGGAGCTCCGCACCAGCTTTCTATGCGCGCTGGCGCTGGGCGGAGTGGACGGAACTCTCGCCAAGCGGTTTCAGAGTGAGGAGTACCTGGGCAAGGTCATGGCCAAGACCGGCAGTCTGGCAGGCACTAGCTCTCTTTCCGGGTTTGTTTTTTCCGAGACGGGAGGGCTCTTGGTCTTTTCGGTCGTTCTGAACGGAATCAGTCGACAGTGGAGGGCGGACCAGGTCGAGGACGAGATCGCCAAGACTCTCCTGAGGTACTAGTATTGGCCACCCCTCGCCCACTGTAGATTCTGGGGCCGGTCTGGCGTAAGATGGATTTAAGGGATGGACGACGTGAAGGTCGTAGACACGCTCGCAACCGCTAAACCAGCTCCCACCGAGCAAACGATGGCCATCGAGTCACAAGAGCTGGTGGTTCCTCGTCGGTGCACGCTCGATGGCTTTGCGGAAGAGGCCAGCCGGCGGGGGGGCGTGGATCCCGCCGAGCTCCCCGCTCTCACTCGCCTGAGTGTCAGGACTCAGAACACGGCCTACGAGGTCATCCTCATCAGCCCCCTGGAATCGAGGGTGCTCGTCCGGGGTGGGCGGTTCTTCGCCGAGCACGCGGAGTCGTACCTTTGTGGCTCCAGCTATGGCGGCAATCTGCTCAAGGTCTCCTGGGTCGGGCTGGGGATGAGGCTCGAATTGATGCGAGAAGGCCGCCGCATCATCACTTCCACGGTCCAGTCGGTCCAGGTCGTGGACGACTCCAACCTTCCTGGACCCTTCTAGCCCAGTAGTCTCGGTATATTAAGTCGCTGTCGCCGAAACCCTTTTGAGGTTCGCGGGGCGACCGTAGTACCATCCCGACCTCGGTAGGAACCTCTCAATGAAGGAGACGACTCCAAGACCGGCTTCCCGAGCCGGGGCTCCGACGACCTTTCGCCTTGCCCGGCGGGAGGACCGTACCTTTGTTCGGGAGCTGGCGTTGCGCGTGTTCACGGTTTACGGAAGCTACGACCGCTATCTCGTCGAGTGGTTCGATACCGAGGGCGTGGTTACCTTCCTGGCCGAGATCGATGAAACGCTGGTCGGCATGATGATGTTGATGGCCTATCCCAATCCCGCCAAGCGGACGGAGGCGATCGCCGATCTACTGGCCATCGCCGTCGATCCGGATTTCCAGTCTCAGGGGATAGGGACCGAGCTTCTCCAGAAGGCGATCAAGGAAGCGCCCCTGCTGGATGCTTCCATCCCCATCCGGGAGCTACATCTCTCGGTGGCAGGGAACAATCCTCGGGCGCAAAGTTTGTTTTCTCGTCATGGATTCCGTTATTCATGCGACGAGGGAATCTACCCCGCCGGCCAGCGCGCGCTTCATATGACGAGACCACTTTGAGTCTCGAGGGGAGGGAAGATGAGCCCGAAGCCGCTTAACCTTCATGGCGCCGCGCTTGCCCTTACTTGCCTGACCTGCACGGCTTCTGCGCAGACACTCGATTCTCTGCGTCCCGCCGGAACGTTCTCCATCGTGGCTCGCGATCCGTCCACCGGTGAGTTGGGAGTGGGAGTGCAGTCTCACTGGTTCTCGGTGGGGAGCAACGTCTCCTGGGCGGAAGCCGGCGTGGGAGCGGTGGCCACCCAGTCGTTCATCGATCCCGGATACGGGCCCCGCGGTCTGGCGCTCATGAAATCCGGCAAGCCCGCTTCCGCAGCTCTCCAGGAGCTTCTTTCCGTCGATGCGGCTCGTGACGTCCGCCAAGTGGCCTTCATCGACGCTCAGGGACGGGTGGCGGTTCACACCGGCGCGAAGTGCATCCCCTTCGCGGGAGATCGCTCCGGCAGCAACTACTCCGTGCAAGGCAATCTCCTGGCGTCCTCGGAGGTTTGGGAGAGCATGGCGCGCGCCTTCGAACAGACCCCAGGGGACTTGGGGGATCGCATTTTGGCTGCACTGCAAGCGGGACAAGAATCCGGCGGAGACGCGCGGGGAAGCCAGTCGGCAGCTCTGCTGGTAGTCCGTGGCGTCTCCCAGGATGCTCCCTGGCGCAACCGGGTGGTCGATCTGCGCGTGGAAGATCACGCCACTCCCATCGCCGAGCTGACCCGCCTTTACAAATTGCGGAAAGCCTACGACCTCGCCACACAAGGTGACGACTATTTCGCCGCCAAAGAGTTCGAGAAAGCCTTCCAAGCCTACGACGCCGCGCTCGCCATCGTTCCCGAGAACGACGAGCTCATCTTCTGGCGGGGAGCCATGCTCATGCAGGCCGGCCGGGAGGCGGAGGCTCTTGTCGACATCCAGCGCGCGGTATCGATGAACCCCCGGTGGCTCGCACTTCTGGGGCGTATTCAAGAAGAGCATTTTCCGGGGGCCCGAAAGATTTTGGAGCAGGTCCAGTAGATTGAAGCGGCACCCCGCCTTCGATCCGCCCGAGTACGTCGACTGGGCTCCCGCGCCGGAAGTCATGGAGGACTTCCAGAAGAAGATCCAAGCCGACTCGGCACGGAAGCAGATCCTCGGCGCCCTCACACCCGATCAACATCGCCGGCTCTATCAGGGTCTGGTGCGAAACCGACTTCACGACATCGCCCTCAATCGGTGGGTGCGGCAGGGAGTCATCTCCAAGGCTTGGTTGGGAACCGGTGAGGAAGCCGCGACCATCGGTGTGGTGCACGCCCTGCAGCCCGGCGACGTGGTCGGCCCCATGATCCGAAACGCCGGAGCCTGTCACGAGATGGGAATGAGTCTAGCGGACATGTTGCGTGCCTATCTGGGAACCGCCGACTCGCCGAGCCAAGGGCGCGATATTCACATCGGAGACATGGGCAAAGGAGTGCTGGCACCCATCAGCATGGTGGGCGCCCTGGTTCCGGTCTGCGCGGGCGTGGCGCTCGCCTTCAAGCTACGGAAAGAACCTCGCTTGGCCTTGACGTGGGTGGGAGACGGCTCCACCCGTACCACCGCCTTTCACGAAGGCATGATGTGTGCGCGCTCTCTCCGGCTTCCTCTGATCGCGGCCGTGCAGGACAACGGGATCGCGCTCGGCACGCCGGTGGCCAGCCATTCGCGGCGGCCGATGGAGGATCTGGCGAGGATCTACGACGTCCCCTTGGTAACTTGCGATGGTAATCACGTGCTCGACGTCTATGCGGCGACCGTCCTCGCTTCCGAAATGTGCCGGGCGGGAAGCGGCCCGGTCCTCATGACTCTGCGCACGTTTCGCATGGGTGGCCACGCTACTCATGACGAGGGAGAGAGCCGCGGCATCTTGCCCCCGGAGCTCTTCCAGGAGTGGGGGAAACGAGATCCCATCGGGATGTACGAGACGTATCTGGCCGGAGCGGACCTTTCTCTCTCACCGCCTCAGTCCAACCGCGAAGCCCTCCAGCAGGCCGAGGCGGAGGTTGCCGAGGAGATCGAAACAGCCGAGAAAGAGGCGCTCGCCAGCCGGGAGTCCAACATGCCCCGGCCCGAGACTCAGCGGCTGGGGGTCATCAGTTGTTGACGAACCTCACCCGCTGAATATCCTGGTCGGTCAGAACGTAGAGCAGCCCGTCGGGGGAGACGGCCAGATCCACGATGCGACCAAAGCCGGAGAGAAAGCGATCGTCCGCGGCGAGAACGCTCCCGCCGTCCTCCGATAGCACGAGCCGGTGAAGCGTCCCGGTATTGAAGTCCCCGAAGAATAGATTGGCTCGAAAAGGCTCGGGATAAGCGGTTCCCTGGTACACGACAATTCCGGTGGGTGCGATCACGGAGTTGTAACAGCGGAGCGGCCCGCTGTTGGGAGGACGAGGCTGCGGGCAGGGGGAGCCGGTCGACGTATCGCACTGGAAGAAAGGCCATCCGTAGTTCCTGCCGGGGAGGATGCGGTTGATCTCGTCGTTGGCGGTCGGCCCGTTCTCGGTGGCAAAGATCTCGCCGCTTTGCGGATGGAACGTGAAATCGAAGCTGTTGCGGAGACCGGTGGCGAAGAAGGCCGAGCTCGGGAACGCCAAACCGGCAAACGGGTTGTCGGGCGGGATGCCACCCTCTCGGGTGTAGCGGAGGATCTTTCCCGCCAGGGTACCCGCCCGCTGGCTGTTACAGGCATCGCAACCGTTGTCTCCCACGCTGACGTAGAGCATGCCGTCCGGACCAAAGGCGATGCTTCCACCCTGGTGGTTTCCGCAGACGTCCGAGGGCAGGTCGCCGATGACCACCTGCGCGTCATCGTCCCCGTTTTGCCCCAGGCGGCCGTCGGTGAACCGAACCACCGCGTTCGTTCGATCGCCCCGAGTGTAGTAGACGTAGACCTGCCGATTGTCCTGGTAGTTCGGATCGAGCGTCACGCCCAAGAGGCCCCGCTCGCCTCCCGTCTGGACGTTGCGGAAGGTGATGAGGCGCCGATCCAACAGGCGTTCGTCCTCCACGACGCGCACCGAGGCGTTTTGGATCCCGGCGAAGCCGCCCTTTTCGGTGACCAGGATGCGGGTCGGAGAAGTGAAGACCATCGACACGGGGAAATTGGGCAGCGAGACCACTCTCTCGGCAACGAAGCGTCCGTCCAGGGGGGGTGACGGGGAGGAGGGATCGGTCGGGCTGGTGGGCGTGCCTTCGCCGGCGCATTGGCTGAGGAGAACCGCTAGCACGGGCAGGATGACCTTGGCCCGCGAGTTCCTCATGCTGACGGATTCGTTCCGGGTTCGGATCTATCGGGCCGATCAGATCTGGCGGCTGGGTTTGGCAGGAAAGTGGTTGAGCCCGAGCTTCTGGGCGGCGTTGTCGGTCAGGTCGACGATCGAGGCAGCGTTGATTCCGACCGCGATGACGATGGCCTCACTGATCTCTTCCTTGGTGGCCCCGTACTTCAGCGCTTTCTGGATGTGACCCTCGATGCAGCCCTGGCATCGTGCCACCAGGGAGGCGGCGAGAGCGATGAGCTCTTGGGTCTTGGAGTCGAGAGCTCTGTTCTCGCTGAAGTAGGTCTCCTTGTAGAACTGGGCGTAAATGTTGCGCATGCGGGGCTGGATCATGGAGTAGGAGGCCGGAGCGCCTTTCTTACCCGGATCGTGGTCGATGCCTGGGATGTGCACTCCGTTGTTGTCGGCGGAAGGTGACGGGTCTTCTTCTTTCGCTTCTACCTTCTTTTCCGACGCGTGATCTTTTGCCATGTGTTCCTGACCTCCTCCTTACGCTCCCCCCGCTCCAAAGTATGATAGCACAGTCGCTTACCGAATGAGCGCTCTGCCCGCCGAGGTTTGCCATAACCGGTACAGAGCACGGTGTTTGTACACCTGGCTAGAGCCTTTGCGGACGACCGATCGGCTTGCTGGGCTGCCGGGAGGTAGGTTACCATGTCGGCCCTTACCGGGTCGTGGCGCGGGTGGTGAGAGAACCGGCCGTGAAAAGCGAGCCGGCCAGTGAGCCTAAGGAGAAGGATCCATGCCGATTGAAACCCAGCTGAATCTTGAAGTGCCGAACGAGATCGGCGCGCTGGCGCGTCTTTGTCGCGACCTAGCGGACAGCGGCGTGAATCTCCTCGCTCTCTCCGCCACGGAAGGCGATGGGCACAAGGGTTGCGTGCGTCTGCTGGTTGCCAACCGGCAGCTGGCGAAAGCGGCACTGACCAAGGCCGGATACTCGTTCGGTGTCGAAGAGGTCGTCTTCTTCGAGCTCAAGAACCGGCCGGGTGCTCTGGCCAAGGCGGTAGAGAAGCTCGCCCGGGCCAATATCAACCTTCGATACGCGTACGCAACCGCCTACACCAAAGCCCAGAAGACGGCAGCGGTGGTCGCGGTTAGCGAGAAGGATATCGGGCGCGCTTTGCAGCTTCTCCATTAGCGGGCTCCCGGCACGGTTCGAAATCGATGCCGGAACCACCGGCGCGCCAGCGGATACAAAACTGCTTTGGTCGTTCCAAATCGATACAGATCGGCGAGAAAGGTGCGAGGTCCTCGCCGCTCTGCCTGCCGGATGAGATAGCGATGCCCGAGCCGCCCGCCGAGATCGAAAAGCAATCGGTTGCAGGTGCTGGCCCGAAGGATCCGCTCGACTTCGCGTCTTTGCGACTGGCAACCCCCGCCATCCAGCAAAGACCGGGCTGCCAGATGTCCGGTGGTCAGAGCCAGTCGGATGCCGAAGCCGAAGAGGAGATCCTGAAACCCACCCGCTTCGCCGGGGCTCGAGAAATCGCACCCCGGGCGGCTCGGCACACGGAATTGCCCGATCCCACCGAACCGCCGCACGTGTCGCATATCTAGATGTAAGCGCTCGCCCAGGAGCGCACTGGCTTTTTCGAGACAAGCGCGTGCCCGCTCGAAGGAACAAAGCAGAACGGTGGCTAGAGTTGCCTTACCATCCGCTACCAGGAGATAGACGTAGCCGCCCGGCGCGTAACCTTCGTCCAGAAGGCAGAGCGAAAGGGGAGCGTTCTCGGTCTCGAAGGTGTAGCCAGCCACGATTCCGGTGGCTGCCCGGGGACCGGTCGCCCAGATATCGGCATCTGCGGGCGCTAGCTTCGAGCCGCAGTGGATGGAGATTCCGAGCCCTTCCGCTTGGCGCTGCAGGGCATCGTCGAGCGTGCCCGGTCCCGGCCCGCGCTGGACCACGTAGCCGAGAGGTCGGTCGCTAGTGGTGCGTACCACGTCGCGCTCGCCCCTCATCAGCAACAGCTCTCGAATTGGATGGCGCGGCATCTCGAGCTCCAGCCCGAGGCCGTGCAGCAGCTCGAGCACGTCGTCCGGGGAGGACCAGTTCTCGATCGCCTGAAAATCGAAATGGTGGCGGCACCCGGGGCGCGGACCGCGGTCGTGGACCTCTACCGAGACGCCGGCACGCGCCAGGGTGATGGCCGCCGAGAGTCCGGCCGGTCCGGCACCAGCGACTCGCACGGGTCGGTTTAGCGAGGTGAGACTCTTGGAGTCTGTTGTCAACACGATACCGCCGCGGAGTCGCTGGATGTTCTGGCGCTCGGAAAAGATGGCGAGCCCCTATCGCAAGAGCTCGAATCCTTCTTCCTGGAAATCCCGGTCATATGCAAAGACCGCCTGGACTCGTTGCTGGCGTGCTGTGATGAAAGAGATCACATCCACCAGGCTCAGGGTTCTCTTCGCGCGTTGAAGGAGCGTGTCGACACCCTGTTCGTGAAGCTCCGACCCCACCCAAACGACATCCAGCAGTGGAGCCAAGTCCTCTCGGAACGCGTGGACTGCCTCGAGACCGAACCTTCGGGCTAGCAGGGCATAGGTTTCGACGAGAACGTAGGACGTCGTGACCAGGCTGTCCTGACGCGCTGTGAGCTTCGCGAAGGCCTTTTTCGCAGCGACGTGAGAGTCATCGGTCCGGTTCAGAAGGGCAAGGAGGGCTGAGGTGTCGACGAAAACGCGACTCAATTGTACGCGTCCTCAAGATACTGGTCGTGACCGGTTGCCAAGTCCGACGGTTCGCGGAAGCGCCCAACCAACCGTGCGGCGCGCGTGTAGAGCTGTGCGCGATTGGGTCGCCCCTGGGCCAGCTCCGTGTCGATGCAGCGACGAATGAGCTCCGCCAAAGAGACCCCTTCCTCACGTGCCTTCGCCCGAAGCCTTCTTGCCTGCTCTTGGGTCAACTGGATCTGAGTACGAACCATTAGGCAAGTGTAATCACATTATGATGTGATGTCAATCGCATCGATGCACGGGACCAAGAGGGGGAAGAGAAGCTGGCGCCTTGGTGGGTCTGGTGCTGCGCGTTCCAGCTGGCCCTTCTGGCTCGTTCCTGCATGGCTCAACCCTATATGATCCGCGTACCGGGCGAGGTAGGAAGCTAAACCCTTCTCAATCTATTCTCTGGAATGTAAACCGTGTCGGTTCGTCCTATTCTCCGAGACCTAACCCATCTCGGCGTCGCAGCCGAGACCCCACCTTCCGACGCGAAATACATCATCTTGACCAACTCCGTTGGCTTGGTGGGCGTGCTGGTGAGCGCTCTCTATCTCCTGGTCAATCTCTCGCTAGCGAGCCCGATGGGAGGGCCGGTGGCGAGTGCCGTGGTGTACGGCTTGCCTTTGTGGCTGAATCGTCGAAGGTGCTACTGGGCGGCCACGACATGGATGTGTCTTGGGTCGATGGGGATTCAGTTGGCTTTCGTCTGGGTCTTCGGATACGCCTCGGGCAATCATTTGTACTTTCTACCTCTGCTAGGCGCCATCGCACTCATCTACCCGCCGAGACATCGGGGAACGGCAACGGTGCTCGTGCTCTCCGCGCTGGTCATCTTCGTGGTGATTGTTTTGTTGGGTGACCGCATTCGGCCGCTCATGCAGTTCGATTCCGTGACCGCCCACGCCTATCACACCCTGGCGCTGGTCATGGCAGCGGCAGTTATCGCTTTTATCTCGTACTATTCGCATCGAAGGACTGTCATCGCCGAAACGCAGGTCGAGGAGCGCACGCGAGAACTGGCCATCGCGCTCCGTGAGCTTCAGGCGACGCAGGCTCAGATGATCGCGGCGGAGAACCAAGCGTTGCTGGGTAGGTTGGCAGCTGGGCTGCTGCACGAGGTCAACACGCCTTTGGGCTCCATCCGTTCGGCGGCCAACACCATCACCGTGGAGGTGGCGCGTTGCCGAAGTTTCGTCGCCGCCCGGGCCGACCGCAACCATCCCGATGGCGAAGCCGCGGTTCGTTCTATCGAGATCTCCTCCCAGCTCTGTGAATCGCTGGAGGTGAGCACCGGGCGGCTCGCGGCGGTGGTCGAGGGGCTCCGTCGGTTCGTGGCGTTGGAGGAAGCAGATCGCAAGCTCTTCGATTTGCGGGAGGGGATCGATGTGGCTTTGGGTCTTCTGGGCGCCTCGCTCGGAGATCGGATTAGGGTCGTTCGGGAATATCCGGAAGCGTTGCCCGCCGTCCTGTGTTCTCCCGCGAAGTTGAACCGGGCCTTTCTCAGCATTCTTCAGAACGCCGTCCAGGCCATCGAAGGGAACGGAGAGATCCGTGTCACGGTGCGGGAGCGAGAGGGGAGCATCGAGATCGAGCTCTCTGATAACGGCAAGGGCATCCCGGCGTGGAAAATGCCGGAAATCTTCGATCTCGGCCTGACGCGGAAGGCGGGGCGTATGGGTTTGCGACTCGGGCTGCCGATGAGCAAGCGCAGCATCGAGGAGATGGGAGGACGATTGGCGCTGGAAAGCATCGAGGGCCACCGTGCGGATGATGTTTCCCGCGGTGGTGGGCTAGGATGGAGACTGCCGGATCGGAAGCACGATCCGGACCGTCGTTCCTCGTCCCGGCCCCGGCTCGCTTGCCACTTCGATGCTGCCGTGATGCCCGACCACGATGCTGCGCGAGACGAACAGTCCCCAGTTGATGGAGGTGGAAACGCGACTGCTTTCGCAACCCGCCTTCGCTGGGTACGGCGATTCTTCGCGCCGTGGAGCGAGGAACGTCCCATTCCGGTACACTTCCGCCCGTGGGCATGTCTATGAGGTCGGTGCCGCACCCTGGCTTTACGCTGGTTGTGGTGGCGGCTTTGTCTTGTTGTGGAACCCCATCCCCGAAATTGAGGGCCCCGGAAGCAACCGGCCGAATCGAGGGTACCGTTCACCTCGCTGGCGGGGAGCTGCCCTCGGAGACCCAAGTCCATAACACGACCGATCCCGACGTTTGCGGTACGGAGCACACACTCGAGGATCTGGTGGTCTCACCCGAGAACCGCGGTATTCGGTACGCCATCGTTTCTGTTGGCGGTCTTTCGCTGGAGGCGATTCCACCCTACCAGGCGGAGCCAGTCGTCCTCGACAACGTCGGCTGCCGGTTCTCACCCCACGCGAGTGTGATTACAGTGGGAAGCACGGTCGAGGCCGTCAATAGCGATCCCATCCTGCACACGACACATTTATACGGTCCCGCCGACGTGAACATCTCTCTCCCGGTGAAGGGCGTGCGGAGCACCAGACGGCTCGAGAAGCCCGGGACGTACGTCGTCAAGTGCGACATTCACGGATGGATGCAGGCGTTCGTTCGCGTCGACCCGCATCCTTATCATTCCGTGACCGACGAGAGCGGCGGCTTTCGCCTCGACGGGGTTCCGGTGGGAACCTATACGCTCGAGGTTTGGCATGAAAAACTGGGCAGCCGGGAAACGAAAGTGCGAGTGGAGGAGGGAACAACCGTCTCGGTTGATGTCGAGTACACGTGGACCGAGAACTAGATTCCCGAGGAGGTGGGATCTTGAGGAAAGCCCTATTGGGGGTCATTTTGATCGTTATCGCTTTCTCCGAAGCTCAACCCCTCGCGACCAGCGGGCAAGCGACGGCGCGAACACAGCCCGGTGCGGAGATCACGCTCTACGCCCCGGAGCAACACGACCTCTACGATGGGCACTTCGTCCTGGCCGCGTCGCGCGTTTACCAAGTCGGCCACCTCGCTGAGCCTTCCGCATGGAATCACATGGGCAACGATGGGTCGAACGTGCGCGCGGTGGAAGGCATCGTCGAGGTCGACGTTAACGAACGGGAGAACTCGGGCACGTTCGTGGCGCGGCTCCGAGTTCCGGAGGGTGACCTGGTCATCCAAAGCGAGCGGTTTCACGAGTTCAGTCCCTGCCAGGACGGAGGCGTCGCGGCGTATCTCTACGAGCACGGCGATTCCGGTTGCGGTGATACCAACTGGCCGAAGACGTTCATATGGGTGGCGGGATGGGGCTTCGGGAACGCCACTCTCAACGGGAGAACGCTCTACGGGGACTATCAGATCCATTTCATGGTCACTCAAGGGATCCGCAACCGGGAAACCTTGAAGATCGACTACCCGCTCCTCAACAAGAAGTCACCGGCGGGAGAGGTCAATCCGGCGGCGATGCAGCTCGACTTTTACATCCGGAGCCCCGAGACCGACGATCGGAACAACCCCCCGCGCACCGTGTTCGATCACTTCTTCGCGATGGAGGTCACCTGGAAATGAGCGGCTTCACATCGCCGTGGCTCTCACTTCTCCTCCGGGGCGCGGAGGCCGACGAAGCTCCTGTAGAGGAGGAGGTCATAGAGTATCTTGAGACCGCCGGCCAGAAAGAAGGGAACGCTGGCGAAGTGTGCGCTGCCCAGGAGCATCGCGCTCAGGAGGGGAGAGAGGGCCGCGCCGGTCGTGCGGGCCACACCGGTAACTCCGGCAGCCGCCGAGCGCTCGTCGGGATGGACTACCGCCATGACGTAGGACTGCCGGGTGGGGACGTCCATCTGCGAGATCGCAAAGCGCAACAGAAGCACCAGCACCGCCAGCTCCAGCGTGGGCATGAGCGGTACTAGGAGCAGAAGAACGTTAGAAGGAAGGTGCGTGAAGACCATCGTCTTGACGAGTCCGATGCGTGCGGCGACGCGTACCGCGGCCAGAGCGGAGAAGCCGGCGAGCACGTTCGCGCCGAAGAAGATGGCCCCCAGGCTCCCGGGCTCGACTCCGAAGCGAAGATGGAACCAATAGGCCAGGAGACTCTGCACGACGAAGCCGCCTGCGAAGGAATCGAGCGAGAACAAGGCCGCCAACTTCAGCACGACGCCCTGAGATCGGTGAAGACCGAGTCGGGCCGACCTGACTGCATCCCGGCCCTCCTGCTTCACGGGGTCGGAAGTCGAAACCTCCATCGCGGAACTCAGCCGGCTGAAGAGTAGCCCCATCCCGACGCCTATCGCCGCGTATCCGAACAGAATTATCTGGTAGCTCTGGACCTCCGGAAGGCCTCTATTTTGCAGTAGCTGAGATAGGCCTCCGCCGACCAGCGCCCCGGTCGCGGTGGCCAGCGATCCAACCAGGGCATACCAGGCGAAGATTCGGGTGCGATGAACGCCCGGGACGACCTGAGCGAGCGCCGCCTGCTCGATGGCCAGAAAGGGGCCGACTTCCTTTCCACTCGGGCTGATGACGCCCAAGGTTGCGGCGACCAGAAGCAGCAGGAATCCATCTGTCGAGGCGAAGACCAATCCTGCCGCCGCCATGAGCGCCGCCCCCAGCACGAGCATCCTCTTGCGACCCCATCGATCGGCGTGGGTGGTGAGGGCGACCGACACCGCGGTGTCCCCCAGGAGGCTGAGCGTCAGCAGGAGCCCGATCTCGGTCTCCGTCAGACCTCGCTCGGCCAAATAGAGCACCAGAATGACGGAAAGGAATCCATAGGCGAAGAGGCGCAGCGTTCGGGTCGCGAAGAGCAGACGACCGTCCTCCGACGCGAGAAGTCGGCTAGGAGCTCGTTCATCTCGCACTTGCGGGCTCATCTTCTCTAGGATACGTCTTCGGCCCGAAAGCCGTCTTCAATCCGAGGCCCGCTGAGTAGCTCCCGTAGCAAGAGCCGGCCCGAGAATCGCAGAGCGGGGGATCGAGCCGGCGATGAAGGCGAGCGTTAGAACGGTGTTTCCCAACAATACCCCATAATAGTTGTTCTCGTCGAGGTAGCCAGACCAGCCCGGCCCGGTCGACTCGGCCCGAGAGAGATTTGAACCGGACACAAACTTTGCCGTCTGTCACTTGCGGCTCGGTTGCTACCAGGACTGGGAACCGGTAACTGGTGTCACCGGTCGACGCTTGTGACAAGGGGCGGTTCGTAGTGGACGACGGAAGGCCACCGAAGCAAGGCCAGGGTAAGCTCTCAGTCCCGGACCGCTCTGCGACGCCGGGGATCTCTTCGCGTCTCGGGGCGCCCTAGCCCCCGCAGGCAGGAGGGTGACCGCTTCGCCAAGCTCCCGCGAGCACGCGTGCTGTGGTATGGAAAAGCGGCGATGTTCGTCGTCCCTTCGGCCGCTTGACACCGTTTTGTCCTGATGGGGGACGAGGGCCTATAGTGGAAAGCGAGGGCCATGGCGCGAGGTCTCGCGGGACTCGATCTTCTCATCGTGGCCGCCTATCTGGCGGCGGTGGCAGGGATGTCGTACATCTTTGCGAGGCGCCAGAGAACCGGGCAGGACTACTTTCTGGCCGGACGCGCGATGGGTGGCGGCACGCTGGCCCTGTCCATCATGGCGAATCAGGCGAGTGCGGTGAGTCTGGTGGGAGCGCCCGCGTTCGTTGCGCTCCGCGAGGGCGGGGGCCTCTTGTGGCTGCAGTACGAGCTCGCGTTGCCCCTGGCCATGCTGTTGCTTCTGATCTTCTTGCTGCCGGCCCTTCGATCGGTGCCGGGCTCCTCCATCTATGCCTACGCCGAGAAGCGTTATGGGCCGGCTACTCGCCGGGCGCTCGCCGGAGCCTTTCTCCTGTCCCGCGGCCTTTCCCTGGGCGTGATCCTCTATGCCTCGGCTCTCGTGGTGGCCGAAGCGCTCGGCATTTCAGTGGATCGGGCCATCTTGTTGGTGGGGCTCTTCTCCGTCGCCTATACGAGTCTGGGCGGGATCGTCGCCGACATCTGGAGCGACGTGCTCCAGCTCTTCCTGCTGTGGGGAGGAACCTTGCTGTCGGCCGTTTTCGTCTTCATGCGAACGGGAAGCTCGGTTCTCACCGCGATTCCTTCCGAGCGCGTGAGAACGCTCGAGCTGGGAGCTTCGGGCCTCGGGGACGGGGCTACTTTTGCGTTCTGGCCCATGCTCTTCGGCGGCATCTTCCTCTATCTTGCTTATTACGGCTGCGATCAGAGTCAGGCGCAGCGGTTGTTGACGGCGAGAGACGGCCGGGAGGCAAGAAGGGCGCTCGTCTGGAACGGTCTTTTACGCTTTCCCCTCGTGCTCACCTACTGCGGGTTCGGGCTCCTCCTTTCCGGGCTTCTCGAGGTGGACGGTGAGCTCAGAGCGCAGATGACGGGGAGGCCTCCCGACAGTCTCGTGCCCCTCTTCATGATGGAGTACCTTCCCGCGGGGTTGAGGGGTCTTCTTCTCGCCTCCTTGCTCGCCGCCGCCATGTCCTCCATCGACTCGGCTCTCAACTCCCTGGCCGCCGTCACGCTCGAGGACGTGCTCGGTCGGGCGCCGCTGGCGCAGTCGGTCTGGCTGGGGCGCATGACGTCTCTTCTCTGGGGTCTCTTCGCCGTCTCGGCGGGACTCGTCTTCTCGCGCAGCGGCTCCGGAGTCCTCGAGGCGGTGAATGTCGTGGGCTCGGCCTTTTATGGCCCAGTGCTTGCGGTCTTCGTGCTCGGAGTGCTCGCGCCCGGCGTGCGTGGGCCGCATGCGCTCGCCGGACTCGTTTTGGGACTCGCCGGCAATCTCGCCCTCGCCGGCTGGGCTCCCGGTGTGTCATTCCTGTGGTGGAATCCCGCCGGTTTCGCCGTCGCAGCGTCGGTGGCCCTCGTCACGAGCCGCGCAGGTCTCGCGACCTCTTGGCCGGCATGGCCCCGCGCCGAGTCCGCCATCCTGGTCGGCGCCTTTCTGTTCTTGCTCGCCACTCTGGCGGGACTGACATGGTTCGTGGGATGAGGAGGGAGAGAAATGAACCGAGCTCACGCAAAGAGCTTCCCTCCCTTGTCGGTGGAAGATCACGCGTCGATGCAACACGACTCACCCTTCGCCTTGGTCCGGCCCGTTAGAGGGCTCTCTGACAGCGATCTGGGGCGCGTGGGGGGCTTCGAACGCCGGCAGCGGCACCTGTAGCGCGAAGCCGGGGATGAGCGTGTTGACCAACGCGTAGACCGTGAGCCCGCCGAAGACGGAGCGCGAGACGCCAAAGCGATCCCGGAGGATCTCGGCGATGAGGAGCGTGAAGACCAGCGTGGGGAGAATCGACGCACCGATCCGAGCACCCTTGCGAAATGGCTCGCCGAGGCCGATCCGGCGGTGGACCGCCACGAGGGCGACCCGGAAAGGCACGACAACGACCAGGAAGGCCACGCCGAGGGCGAGCGCACCGATTCCGAAGTCGTCGCGGCGCAGGTGCAGGCCGGCATTGAAGAAGTAGAAGGGCACGAAGAACGACGCGAAGACCTCGACCGCGTGAAGCATCTGCTCCGAGGCCACCGCGGGGAGGCGCTCGCGGAAGCGCTGGGCAGTGAGCCCTACGACGAACGCGCCCACCAGGTAGTAGACGCCGAGCTTGCCGGTGACGAAGGCGCACAGGAGTGCGATCATGAGAAGGAACGCGAACTCTGACTTCGGTGCATGGGGTACCACGGTCTCGGCGAACGCCCGGAACGCGAGCGGTAAGAGCGCGATCATAGCGCTGATAACGAGGATGGACACGGTGAACCGCAAAGCGCTGGTCGACTGGACCGTCACGAAGAGCACCGCGAGCGCGACGAGCTCGGTCGCGATGGCCTTCGACTTGATCCAGTATCGCTCGCTGTCGGTGACTCCGAGCGATGCGAGCGAGTCGAGGATGAAGCCCGTCGACGGCGTGACCAGGGCCAGGGCGACAAGCGACGCTAGCCGGAGATGCAGGCCGAGCACCGCGTGGACCGCGAGGGTGATGGCGACCAGGAGCGCAACGCAGATCACGAGGTGCTGGATCAGCACCCAAGTCCCGCGGCGTAGCTGGCGGAAGTCCACCTCCAGTCCGGCGAACAGGAACAGAGACACGATCCCCAGCGTCGATAGGATCTGGATGGTCGCGTCCTTCTCGAAGAGGCCGAATCCGAGACCCGCCAGCGCTCCGAGCGCCACACTCGTGACAGCCGATGGCAGCCGGTAGCGCTGCAGGATTCGCGGCACGACGAACAGAGCGAAAAGGAGGAGGACGTACTGGAGTTCGGGAGAAATGGCCTCCGGTTGCGGCATCACGCACCGTCCTGCCGCGCCTGCTCCAACCGATCCCTGCGGCCGAGGCTCCACTTGAGTGCCGGCGGCGTCGCCATCGTCGTCACCATCACCATGATAAGCACCGCCGAGAAGATTCCCTCGTCGACGACCCTTTCGCCCATTACCGACAGCCCCAGGCCGATGTTCGCGAAGATGAGGCCGACCTCACCACGCGGGATCATGCCGATGCCGATCGTCAGCCGGTCGAGCCCCCGACCGACCGCGCCGAGCGAACACGCTTGCTTGCTGGTGATGGCCACGAGCGTGAGGAGACCCGCGAGGCCGAGCACCTCCGGTCGCGCGAAGGCATCGAGCTCGACGTGCATGCCCATCGTCACGAAGAAGACCGGCACAAGGAACGTCGAGATCGGGTGCACCAAGTCCTCGAGCTGCTGTTCACCCTTGTTCACGAAGTCCAGGAAGTGCACGTCCTCGAGGATGAGGCCCGCGGCATAGGCGCCGACGATCGGCGCCAGCCCCACGGCGGATGCGATGTACGCGAGCGTGAAGCAGAAGACCAAAGCCGTGGCGAGGAGCACACCGCGGCCGCGGAGCCGCGAGGCGAGGCCGAAGAGTTGGGGTGACAGGTAGACGCCGAGCGTCAGCGCACCGAAGAGGAAGACGACGGACTTGCCGAGGATCCAAGCCACCTCGCCCAGGGACATCGCCCGCCCGGCGTCTGCCGCCGTGATGACGCCGCTGACGACCGCCATGATGACCAGGCCGAGCACGTCGTCGATGACCGCTGCCCCGAGGATGACTCGCGCTTCGGGTGACTGGGAGCGACCGAGATCCCGCAGCACGCGAGCGGTGATGCCGACGCTCGTGGCCGTGAGCGTCGCGCCGAGGAACGCGTGGACATAGACGCTCCGTTCAGGCAACAGGAGCGCGCTCACGCCCCAGCCGAGCGCGAAGGGCGCGACGACGCCGAGCACAGCCACGAGGAGCGAGGGCAGCCCGACCTTCATCATGTCGCGGACCGTTGACTCCAGGCCCACTTCGAAGAGGAGGATGATCACACCGAGCCGTGCGAGGATGTCCACGGTGGCGTCGCCCCCGATGGTGCGGAACCAGGTGAGGCTGACGAGGTCGAGGTTGCCGAGGACCACACCGGCGACGAGCTCCCCGAGCACCGCCGGCTGGCCGACGCGCGTGGCCAGGTCGCCGCCGAGCTTGGCGGCCGCGAGAATGACAGTCAACGCCAGGACGACCGGGGTCACTGGATCGGCGTGACCGGAGCCGGCTGCCAGGGCAAGTGCGGGAGTGGCGACCAGGATGGTGGCCATAGTTGCGAACGGGAGTCTCAAGCCGAGCCTCTCCGTCCTGCGTCCAGGCGCGGAACTGCTCCGCGCGCCTCCAATGGCTCACGGATCGTGATGCCCCCGTGGGTGAGCCTTGCGTTGGTACAGGCGCGCCCGAAGTTGCCGGGCAGCTGGCCGCTCTTCGAGCCGATTTTCTCCGAGAACAGACTGACCGGGTTCGCGTACTTCAGCGGCTGATCACGGCGTTGAGGCAGAGGAAGACCTTCCCTATCAGGGCGTTCTATCGTTGGAGATAGACGGCACGTCGCCCACGGAGCCAGAAGAGTCTAGCGGCCGATGACGGGGAATTAAACTCGGTGGGCCAGCTAAAGTCGACAATGTCTGTTGGCGGACTCACGCCCCGACTCCCACTTTCGAGATATCGACGCTAGCACATGAGAGCTACCGAGGCAACGCTGATGGCAGGGGACACCCTTTGAAATGGGTAGAGCTTGTCCGTTGGATGCGGTAGGACTTATAGTGAGGTCCATGGCGAGAAGATCGAGAGTCTCGATCTTCTCATCGTTTCCGCCCATGTGGTGGCGCCGAGTCCGCCATCCTGGTAAGCGCCTTCCTGTTCTTGGTCGCCACTCTGGCTGGACTGACATGGATCGTGGGATGAGGAGGAAGAGAGGAAGATATGAGTGACTTCCATCAAAGCGGTCCCATCACCGCGATTCCGCGGCTCCGGGCTCGGCCCATCGAAGAGCTGGAATCCCAAATTGGCAAGCTCACCAAGCGCTTCCCACTCGCGCTCACCATTCCCATGCTCCCCGAGGAGATGGACCAACCGGCTCTCGCCGGGATTGTGGACGAGCTGTCGCAGGTGCGGTATCTGGACACGCTTCTCGTGTCGTTGAACCGGGCGACACGAGAGGACTACGGGAGAGCGCGCGAGTACTTCGCCCGATACCCGGGCCGGACCGTCATTCTCTGGAACGAGGCTCCCGGCGTCCTGGATTTCCTCGAAAGCCTCCAGTCAGTGGGACTGTATGTTGGCGAGCAGGGCAAAGGACGAGCCTGCTGGCTGGCGATTGGGTATCTCCTTGCCGAGGAGCGCGTCGAGTACCTGGCTTTCATCGACGCCGACATTGTGACCTTCACGCGCGAGATCCTGGCCCGGCTCGCGCTACCGGCCCTGGATCCCACCGTCGACTTCGACTTCGTCAAGGCCTACTACGGCCGCTTCTCCAATCGCCTCCATGGAAGAGTCACGAGGCTGATGCTGACACCTCTGCTTGCGGCATTCACTCGGCTCATCGGAGAGCATTCCTACCTCACGTACCTTGCCTCGTTCCGCTACGCCCTCTCCGGGGAATTCGCGGTCCAGAGCAACCTCGCTCAACGCATGCGTCTTCCCTGCGACTGGGGACTCGAGATCGTTTCCCTTTTCGAGGCCCTGCGCCATCGGGCTCCGGCTCGCATCTGTCAGGTGGAAGTCGCGGAGCGGTACGACCATAAGCACCAGGAGCTCTCAGAAGAAGATTCCGAGCGCGGCCTTCACCGGATGGCTAAGGATGTGGTCAAGCACCTGCTTCGCACGCTGGCGGCGGCGGGGGTCCTGCTTCCCGATGGCCTTTTGCGGAGTCTTCTCGCTGCCTACCAGCGAGAGGCCGAGGAGGCGGTGGCGGACAGCTACGCGGTGGCCATCGTGAATGGCCTCAGCTTCGACCGGCATGAAGAGGAGAGGGCCGTCCACGTGTTCAACAAGGCCATTCGCGCCGCGGCGGAGGAGTTCACGTCCGATCCCCTGGGCACGCCCCTGGTTCCCAACTGGGCCCGAGTCTGGTCGGGAGTGCCCGACGCCGGCGAGCGCTTGCTGGCTGCGACGAGAAAGGTGGCGGATTAGGGATTGAAGCGCTGGATCTTCTTCACCGACCTCGACGGAACGTTACTCGACGAGAAGACCTACGCCTTTGACGCCGCGCTTCCGGCACTCGCCGCGCTCCGCACGGGTGAAATTCCCCTGGTGCTCTGCAGCAGCAAGACTTACTCGGAAATGAGGGAGTGGTGGGCGCAGCTCGGCCTTTCCTCGCCCTTCGTTTACGAGAACGGGGGCGCGATCTGGATACCGGCCGGGTACTTCGAGCCGATGGACGGAGAGCGCGTGGTTACACTGGGAGCTCGGCGCGAGGTCCTTGTCACCGCGCTTTCGGAAATGGCCTGCGAGACCGGATCCCGCCTGAAAGGCTTCTCCTCCATGTCGCCAGAGGAAGTGGCCGAGCGGACCGGGCTCGACCTGAAGACGGCTCGGCTCGCTCTCCAGCGAGAGCACGATGAGCCCTTCCTTCTCTCGGACGAGGGCCCTCTCGGCGAGCTTCGCCAGGCGGCCCGGAGGCGAGGCCTACGGGTGACACGGGGCGGACGCTTCTTTCACCTCACGGATGAAGCGACCGACAAGGGGAAGGCCGTTCGCACGCTGCTGGACCTTCAGGCAAAGCGGGACGAAGCATGGATGTCGGTAGCTCTGGGCGACGCGGCCAACGATCTCGAGATGTTGCTGGCGGTGGACCGCCCTATCCTTATGCCGCAGGCGCATGGTCGAGTGGAGGAGACCCTGGGGAAAGCCCTTCCCGGTGCCGAATGCGCCCCTGGCCCCGGACCTTCAGGTTGGAACGCGGCGGTTCTAGCAGTCTTGAAGGGCGGTCGAGTAGGACAGGAAAGACATTGTCCGCCATGACCGACAGAGTGCCCCTCGAGTCCGAGGTCGAGGCCAAGCTCGCGGAGATCGGCGAAGTCGATCTCCTGGTGGGCATCCCGAGCTTCAACAACGCGCGTAGCATCGGGCACGTGGTGCGCGCCGTGTCGGCGGGCTTCGTCAAGTACTTCCCTGAAGCTCGCGCGGTCATCGTCAACTCCGACGGGGGATCGAAGGACAGCACACCGGACGTCGTGGCGGCGGCTAGTTTCGAGCAACCGGGGACCATCCTGGTCCGTCATCCGCTGACGCCGGTGCACAAGATCGTGACTCCCTACCACGGCATTCCCGGCAAGGGTAGCGCCTTTCGGACCATCTTCACCATCGCGGAGCGGCTTCGCGCCAAGGCTTGCGCGGTGGTCGACTCGGACCTGCGCAGCATCACGCCCGAGTGGATCGAGCTTCTCCTCGGGCCGGTCCTCCATGAAGGTTTCGACTACGTGGCCCCGCTCTATCTCCGCCACAAATACGACGGCACCATCACCAACTCCATCGTCTACCCCGTTACCCGCGCCCTCTACGGCAAAGAGGTGCGTCAGCCCATCGGCGGCGACTTCGGGTTCTCTGGAAGACTGGCTTCCTTCTATCTGACCAGGCAGGTGTGGGACACTAATGTGGCTCGCTTCGGCATCGACATCTGGATGACTACCACTGCGGTTGCGGAGGGCTTCAAGGTGTGTCAATCGTTCCTGGGGGCCAAGATTCATGACGCCAAGGACCCCGGAGCCGACCTGACGGCGATGATGGTGCAGGTTGTCTCTTCGGTGTTCGATCTCATGATCACATACGAAAGTCGATGGAAGGAAGTGCGCGAGTCGGACGCGGTGCCTCTCTACGGATTTCCCCATGGCGTGGGGCTCGAACCGGTGAGCGTCAATACCGAAAGGATGCTCCGAATCTTTCGCGTCGGCGTGCAGGAGCTCGGTGACATCTGGGCACAGGCGCTCGCGCCCGAGGACAAAGGACAGATCGAGACCATCGCGCTTCTCGAAGGGGAGCGCTTCAGATTCCCAGACGATGTTTGGGCGCGGGTGATCTACGACTTTGCCGTCGCTTACCGGCGACGAGCCCTGCCGGTGGAGCAGTTGCTGAGCTCTCTGGTTCCGCTCTATCTGGGCCGAACGGCTTCGTTCGTCCTGCGGACGGCGGAGAGCGACGCCGAGGAAGTGGAGTCCATCGTGACGGAGCTCGCCGACGAATTCGTCAAACAGAAAGACTATCTGCTCCAGCGATGGAGCTAGCGTCTCGGGGAGGAGCCTATGTGGGACATCGTGAGTGAGCTGCTTGGCAAGATGCTGAGCGGCTTCGGTGAGAAACTGGCCGCCTTCGGACCGAACCTGCTGGCCATGCTCCTGATTTTGACCGCAGGTATCATAGTTGCCGGAGCGGCGCACCTCCTCGCCCGGTTCGTGCTGGCGAGGCTGGGCTTCGACCGCCTGGCACGGCAGTGGGGCGTGAACTCCGTGCTGCAGTTCGGCCGTCGGGAGCCCTCGCGGGTCGTGGCGGCGGTCATCGCCTGGCTGGTGCTGGGTGTGTTCCTCCTTCTAGCGGTGAGTGCCCTCGACCTGGCGGTTGCGGTGGAGCTCGTCTCGAAAGCGTTCGCCTACCTTCCTAATGTCCTGGTCGCGGTTCTCATTCTCGTTATCGGGTCGCTGGTGAGCGCGTTTCTGCGACGGAGCGTTCTCATCGCGGCGGTGAACGCGGGGCTTCCCTCCGCACGCTCTCTGGCTGCGGCGGTCCACGTCGCTCTGATGGTCGTGTTCGTGGCCATGGCGCTCGAGCACCTGGGCGTGGGCCGCCAGGTGATCTTGATTTCCTTCGCCATCGTCTTCGGGGGGTTGGTCCTCGCTCTCGCCCTCGCCTTTGGCCTCGCGGGGCGAGATCTGGCGCGCGATTACCTCGAGCGGGTGGTCCGCGGGCGGGAGGAGGGCGCCGGCGAC
>Ga0209321_10000408_pt1 | contig 27650 bp, 24 predicted proteins | sample Rifsed16ft4_FD_184012 | JGI IMG/M metagenome (GOLD analysis project Ga0209321, IMG submission 184012) | Soil microbial communities from Rifle, Colorado, USA - sediment 16ft 4 - CSP-I_5_4 (version 2) | ecosystem: Environmental > Terrestrial > Deep subsurface > Rock core/Sediment | place: Rifle...
CCGCCTTGACCGCCTCCACCACTTCAAGTCCACAAGCCAGCACCGCCGCGTCACTCCCGTCAGCCAGCTTCTTGGCCACGCCAAACTGAAACTCCTCATCGCTCGAGTAAAGGATGGGCGCTTTGGGCCGCCCGGTGCGGACATAAACGGGGCCTCTGTGTTCAACGGCGCGGCGAACCAGCGCGCGGGTAGCAACCTCATCGGCCGGTACACTCACTATAAACCCCGGCAGGGCGCAGACCAGAGCGATATCCTCAATCCCCTGTTGAGACGGTCCATCCTCGCCGATGGAAATCCCGGAGTGCGTGGCTACCGCCTTCACGTTGAAGCCGGGATAGGCGACCGACATGCGAAACTGATCAAAGCCCTTGCAGATGAGAAAGCAGGCAAAACTGGAGACGAACGGGATCTTTCCGCTGGCGGCCAGGCCGGCGGCAATCCCGACCATATTCGCCTCCGAGATGCCGCAGCTAAAAAAGCGCTCCGGAAACTCCTTGGCAAAAAGATTCGTGTAAGTGGATTTACTCAGGTCCGCGTCGAGGACAACAATATCCTGGTTCTCTTTGCCCAGTTCGGCAAGGGCGCGGCCAAAGGCCTCCCGCGTGGCCATTCCCATCTTGAATTCCAGTTTGGTTTTCACCGTCGAGTCGCTCATAGCGCCGCTGCCTGCGCCTCCAGTTCAGCCAGCGCCCTGGCCGTCTCCTCCGCGTTCGGCGCCACCCCGTGCCACTTCGGGACGTTCTCCATGAAGCTGACTCCCTTGCCTTTCACCGTGTGGGCGACGATCATCTTGGGCTTGCCGTAAATTTCCCTGGCTTCCTTGAGGGCGCGGAGTACCTGCTCCATATCGTGGCCGTCAATCTCGATGATGTGCCAACCAAAGCTGCGCCACTTTTCCGGGACGGGTGCAATTTCCATGATTTCTTTCACCCAGCCGTCGAGCTGAATGCGGTTGTAGTCTAGGATGCAGGTCAGGTTGTCCACCTTGTGAAAATTGCAGAAAAAGGCAGCTTCCCAGACTTGCCCCTCTTGCATCTCGCCGTCGCCAATCATCACAAAGACGTGGCTCGGCAGATGATCCAGCCGGCAGGCAAGCGCCTCGCCAATGGCGATCGAAAGGCCCTGGCCAAGCGAGCCGGTAGAGGCTTCAAGGATGGGAAGGAATCGCTTGTCGGGATGGCCTTGAAACGGGCTGCCGAGCTTGCGCAACGTCAGGAGGAGGTCGCGGGAGACGTAGCCGGACTCCATATAGGCCGAGTAGAGGACCGGGGCGGCGTGGCCCTTGGCCAGGATAAAGCGGTCGCGCTCCCGCCAATCGGGCCGTTCGGGGTCATGGCGCAGCACGTTGAAAAAGAGCGCCGTCACAATGTCGGTGGCTGACAGTGACCCGCCAGGATGCCCGGAGCCGGCAGCACCGAGCATGCGGATGATGTCCTGGCGAATGGCGTTGGCTTTGCGTTTGAGCTCGCGGATGTCCGTAATCGGTTGAAACAATCTTCACCCTGGGCGGCCCGCCGCGGCGGGCCCGATTGCAAACGCTTGCCTCGCAAAAGAAAAAACATTCTCCGGTATGGCACAAGGAAAGTCAAGAAAGCGATCGGGCGACAGCGTGGAGAACCATGTCCCAATGTTCGTTGGCTGGCCCCAAAAGGTGCACCCGAGGCTTCAGTCTCGGGCCAGGACGTCGTAGAAATCGTTGATGGAAATCTTCTCGGGGCGAAATGGAAGTGTCACGTCGAAGGGCGTTTGCTTTCCCACCACTTGGATGAAGCCGAGGCGACCCTTTTTTCCGCTCACTGTCGCGTAAATGCCGAAAGGCATCCGGAAGTTCTCTGGCACCTCGGATTGAACCACACTGCCGGAGAGTTTCCAGCGCCCCGGGCCGGCATCGGTGATTTGATAGGTCAGCTTGTAGCGAGGTATTCCGGTTCCGTAAACCCACTGGTCGAAGAACCAATCCATCTTGCCGTTCCCGGCCATGTTCATGACCGGGGTCATATGTTTCTCCACGATGCCCTGGAAGTCGGCGGTGGATGCCGCCCGGCCATGAAAGCTTTGGGTAAAGTCCTGCATCATCGCTTTGAAACGGGCATCGGGGTCCTGGGCTTGCTGGTCGAACATCATCATCCGCAGCATGTGAAGGACGTAAGCTCCCTTGCCGTAAATCAAATCCTGATAATAGTTGCCGCCTTCAATGGTTTTGGAGGAGAGCACCCGGCGGCCCAACCAGATCGGCCCCATGCTGTCCACCATCTCTCCTGACATGCGCGTCTTGACCGTCAGGTTATCTCGAAGCTGTTGAAGCCGGTTCAGATACTCCTTCACATCGCGCCGGTAGAGAACGTAAATGGTTCCCGAATACTCGGCAAAACCCTCGCTCAGCCACTGATCGTGATAAGTCTTCCAGCCCACCATGTTGCCCCACCACTGATGAGAAGTCTCGTGAGCGCGGAAATGATCGGAAATCCCGACCTGGTCGCGGATGCCGAGCTGATGGCGTTGCGTTGAGTCGAGAAAGGAGAGGGAGGTCAGGTAGAGAAGCGAGGGCCAGCCCTGTCCGTAGCTATACGGGATGTTGGAAACGGCTAACTTGTTGTAGGTATACGGCCCGAAGAACGCCTGCATGAGCTTGAGCGAATTACCTACTTCGGCGGCGACGGTCTTGGAAAGGCGAGCCGGCTGGAGACTTTCGAGGCCGACCGTCCCGGTTCTCTCGGTTCGAGCAAACGTCTCGATCTGCGCTAGAGTGTCATCGGCCGATTTATTGGCATAGACTTCCAGGCTCACCTCGCCGATCTTCTCCGTAGTGACCTTGTAATCGCCGAAGGCAAAGCCCACCTCGGGCATGGCTTCCTCGCTCTTCCATTGCGTCACGAGGTAGTCTCCCTCGACGCTCTCGCCTGTTTTCGTTCCGGTGGCGACGGCGATGTACTTTTTGGGGACGCGAAGCGTGAAATCATAGTTGTACCGATGAGCGCCCGGGTAGCCGACAGTCGGATACCAGCCGAAGCTCTGGCAAAAGAAGTTCCCCGTGCCCACCTTGCGCACTACGCGCTTACCGCCATAGGTGAAGCGGAGATAGCGAAGCGTGTCCGGTTCGAGCGGTTTCGGAAGCACCACGGCGAGATAGGCGCCAAAGAAAGCTTCACCCTCTTTGGGTTCTCGTGGCTGGAAGAAAGCCAGCTTGTTGTCGTCTTCGTCCAGAACCTCCGAAACGCGCAACCACGGGACCAGAGAAAAGAGCAAGACGCGCCCGCCCGGCTGCATCACCTTGAATTGAACGCGGGCTTTGCCTGTGATCACCACGTTCGGCGGGACGGTCACGTCCAGCTTATAGCGGTCCACCCGGATCTCTTCGCTGGCCCCTTTTGCCGAGTATGTCGAAGGCGTGGTGGCGCCCGCCGGGAACGAATTCCACACATCAAGGAATTCCAACCCCTCGTCGAGCTGGCCCACGGAAACTTGCTCCTCGCTGCTGCGATCCACCTCCGCCATTACCCATTTCTTCTGACTTGTGTAAACCTGAGCATGGAAAAGGCGGGTCCGCTCGCGATCGAGCGAGAGCAGCGACCGCAACACCTGCGGTTCCCAGTTGAGTCCCCAACGATCCATCTTCTCCTGCCGTTCCTTGTAAAGAGTCAGGAAACTTCCGCCGCCGGAGAACTTGCGGCCCTGGCGGCTCAACTCGTCATAGGTTTCATCGGTGAAGATCAGCAGCGCCTTGTCGAATTCCAGGTTTAGCTCAGGTTGCCCCGTGCGCCGCTGCAACTGATGCGCCTCGATGGCGTTGGGAGGAACCATGCGGAGCGCGCCTGCCCCCGTGAAGACCCCTGCCCAGACAACCCCGGCCGCTGGCTGGACGAATTCGACCCTGCCGTCACGGAACGTGAATTCAAAGGCTTCGCGCTTCAATTTGACATTTTCGAGCTGAAAAACGCGCTCCGGATCGTCTTTGGGTTGGCGCAACGCTGTCCAGATGGCGTTCGGTTCGGGCTCTTGGGCGACGACCGGCGCGACAAACCAGAGGAAAACTGCCAGGGCAAGCATTCTTCGCGGCGGCTGCATGGGTTTCTCCGGCCAGGCTTGCAGGATTTTGACTTACCGGAATGTATATCTAGGTTAAAGCCGAGACAAGTTGTTTTTAGCGGGCCGGCTTCCGTTGGCCACAGGGCCCGCTCGAGGGGACAAAGTCGGCCGCGCTCCTCGCCGGAGGAGATCCCGGAGGCGAGGCAAAGCGAGCCGGGCGGCGTGCTCTCCGGCAAGAATGATATCGTGGGCGCGCTCGAAATCATCCCAGCGGTAGCAGACCACGTGCGGCTCCAGCACCACATCGGCCAGTTGCCGCCAGGAGTCCATCGCCTGGCGCTGGGCAATGGAGAAAGATTGGCCCACCACGTCCAGCAGATTACGGGGTGGCTGCGGCTCCGGACAATGGCCGGCGTCGAGCCAGACGGCAACAATGATCTCGGCGCCAAGCTGTGCCACCGCTCGCGTGGGCACCGTGCCCACCAGCGCCCCGTCCACCAGCGCATGGCCGGCATGCTGGATGGGGAGAAAGAGGCCCGGCACGGCGCAACTCGCTCGCAGCGGCGCCACCAGCTCGCCCTGGGTGAAAATGACCGGCTCGCCGGTGGCCAGGTCGGTGGTCACCACTGCGCAGGGAATCTGCAAATCCTCAAACGTGCGCGCCCGGATGAGCCGGTGAATAAACTGTTCCATGCGCTCGTTCGTGGCCAGCCCCATGCGCGAAATCGTCCAGCGGGCAAAGTCGCGGAAGCGTACCTTGGCGGCTTCTTCCTCCATTGCCCGCAAAGACATTCCGCTCGAGTAAGCGGCGGCGATCAGGCTGCCCACGCTCGTGCCGGCAAGGCAGTCAACCGGGATGTTGTTTTCCTGGAAAACTTTCAGCACGCCGATGTGAGCCAGACCTCGCGCAAAACCGCTGCCCAGTGCCAGGCCGAGCCTGGCCCGGCCGAACGGCCGCTGCGGGGCGTAGGCAAAACCACGAATGCGCCCCACCGCCCAATTCAGCCCCACACGCAGCCAATGTCGCGTCCGAGCCATCGTCGCTCCCTGTAGATTGGAGTCGCCGCTCACCGGCCGGGTTGCAACGTTGTAGGGGCGTACGGCCGTACGCCCCTACTAGCTGCCAAGTATAACGCGCCAAACCCGGGCAAGAGCTGGCTTTGCGCCGGATGTGCCCCGGGGTACAATGACGCCCTATCTTCGTTTCGAGGTCATCATGATTCGCAATTTGGAAAAAGTCGCCGTTTTGGGAGCGGGCACCATGGGCGCCCGAATTGCCGCTCATCTGGCCAACGCCGGTTTTCGTTCTTTCCTGCTCGACATCGTTCCCGACAAGCTCACCGAGGACGAGCAGCAGAAAGGGTTCACGCTTGCCTCGCCGGCGGTTCGCAATCGCATCGTCCTGGCGGGCCTCGAAGCGGCGAGGAAGGCCAGGCCCGCCGCCTTTTTCACCCCCGGCCGCGCCCGGTTGATCACCACTGGAAACTTTGAAGACAATCTCGGCTGGGTGGCCGAAGCGGATTGGATTATCGAGGCGGTCGCCGAACGGCTTGACATCAAGCGGGCGTTGCTCGCCCGGGTGGACGCGTTGCGCCGGCCGGGCACCTTCGTCTCGACCAACACTTCCGGTCTTCCAGTGCGCCTGATCGCTGAAGGATTTTCGGAAGATTTCCGGCGCCACTGGGTCGGAACGCACTTCTTCAATCCGCCTCGCTACATGAAGCTCGTGGAGATTATTCCTACCCCGGAAACGGACCCTGCTGTCATCGAGACCTTGCGCCACGTCCTCGACCGGATGCTGGGCAAGGGCGTGGTCATCGCCAAGGACACCCCCAACTTTATCGCCAACCGGATCGGGACCTATTCGGTGCTGAACGTCATGCGGCGAATGCAGGAGGATGGCCTCACGATCGAGGAGGTGGATGCGCTGACCGGGGCGGAGATGGGCTGGCCGAAAAGCGCCACCTTCCGCACCGTGGATATCGTCGGCCTGGATGTGCTCAGCCACGTGGTGCGCAACCTTTACCAGAACGCGCCGCACGACGAGCGCCGCGAAACTTTCCGCCTTCCTGCATTTGTCGAACAAATGCTGAGCCGGGGCTGGCTGGGCGACAAGACCGGCCAGGGCTTTTTCAAACGCATCAAGAAAGATGGCGAATCGGAAATCCTGACGCTTGACTACCAGACGCTCGACTACCGCCCGCGACAGAAAGCGAAGTTTCCTTCCCTCGAAATGGCCAAGCAGATCGAAGATCCCGCCAGGCGGCTCGCCACGGTCGTGGGCGCCGAGGACAAGGGCGGCAAGTTTGCCTGGAAGGTCCTTTCGGACATGCTGACCTATGCTGCCGCGCGCATCCCGGAAATCGCCGACACGGTCGAGGAAGTGGACCGCGCCATGCGCTGGGGATTCAACTGGGAGATGGGACCCTTTGAGATGTGGGACGCGCTGGGCGTCGAGCTGACCGCCGAGCGCATCCGGCGCGAGGGAGGAACCATCCCGCCGGTCGTCGAGCAGTTGCTTTCAAGCGGCGCAAAAAGTTTCTATCGCAGCGAGTGCGGCAGCCGAACCTTTTTTGATCTCGTTGCCGACCGGCACCGCCGGCTCGAAGAGCGCCCGGGCATTCTTGTTCTCAAACACCTTAAAGAGAAACCGGGGGCGGTCATCCAGCGCAATGCCGGCGCCAGTCTGGTCAACCTGGGCGATGGGGTGGCGTGCGTCGAGTATCACTCCAAGATGAACGCCATCGGCGCGGACATTGTTCATATTCTGCACGCCGGACTTAAAAAGTTGAAAGAGGATTTCCGCGGGCTGGTCATCGGGAACCAGGCGGCGAGCTTCTCCGTCGGCGCCAACCTCATGCTCTTGCTCGTCGCCGCCCAGGAAGGCGACTGGGATGAAATTGATCTTGCCGTGCGATCCTTCCAGGGCGTCAACATGGCCATCAAGTACGCGCCCCGGCCGGTTGTCGCCGCACCCTTCGGGATGTCGCTCGGCGGCGGCTGCGAGACGCCGCTGCATGCCGCCCGCATTCATGCCGCCGCCGAGTGCTACATCGGCCTGGTCGAAGCAGGCGTGGGCCTGATTCCTGCCGGGGGCGGCTGCAAGGAGATGCTGATCCGGGCGAATGAACGCGCCGCGAGCGGGGAAGAGCTTGACCTGGGGCATGCCCTTAAAGAGGTCTTCGAGCAAATGGCCCTGGGCAAAGTAGCGACGAGCGCCGAAGAGGCAAAAGCCTTCGGCTACCTTCGCCCCACCGACAGGGTTTCGATGAATGCGGAGCGGCTCATCGCCGACGCCAAGCAGACCGCCATCGAGCTGGACGAAGCTGGCTGGCGCCCTCCGGTGCCCGCTGAAATCAAAGTTCTTGGCCAATCGGCCCTATCGCTCATGAAACTGGCGGCGCACATCATGAAGCGCGCCGGCTACGCTACTGACCATGATGCCGTTGTGGCCGGAAAACTCGCCCACGTCCTGGCGGGAGGGCCCCTCTCCGCGCCACAGACCGTCAGCGAGCAATATGTTTTGGACCTCGAGCGGGAGGCTTTCCTGAGCCTCTGCGGTGAACGAAAAACGCTCGAGCGCATCCAATTCACGCTCAAGACAGGCAAGCCGCTCAGAAACTAAGAAGCCCCCATCCTTCTCGTGTTCTTGGCGAGAAGGGTGAGGTTCACTCAATTGAAGTCAGGCCTCCTACGCCGTGGTCGTTCGCGTTTCCAGGACACCTGGGAAGAAACACATGGGGATGTCGCGCGAGGTGCGCAAACCGGGTTTGGCTTCGAGCAATGCAGGCAGACAGTTGACCACCACTGCCGCGGTGGCCAGATCGCCGTGCGTTCCCCCAGGGATCTTGAAACTCAGGTCAGGCACGCCGTGGATGGCGACCTCGTCCGCTGGATCCCTGGCGCCCACGTACATCTGCAATTCGAGGGAAACCATTGCCTCGCCGGCACTCAGGCCTCGAGCCACCTGACGGACGCCCGCCACTCGCCCTGCTGGCACCTCGAGGAAGGGTGTGCGAACGGTGTCGGTTGCGAGGACCGGCTCGATCGTCTCGGTGATGTTGTCAACGCTGAGGCCGAGGGAGTCGGCAAGCATCGCGGCAGATTCAGGCAGGCCGTGATGCTTGATCCGGCCGGCCTCCACCTGCGAACGAAATTCTTCGGCGGTAAGCCCGGCACCGACCTTTTTTTGGAGTGGGAGCCTTCGTTCGGATGCATTGACCGTTCGTTTTACGCTGACGGAGAAAACTCGTTGGCAAGCCGTCGCCAGGGTCAGCACCAGCTTGTCCATGACAAAGCCCGGGTTCACCCCCGTTCCCAGGATCGCCACCCCGCGCCCGCGCGCCATGCGGTCCAACTGCTCGCTCAGCTTCGGATGTTTACGGAAGGGATAGGCCAGCTCCTCACAGGTTGAAATCACGCTCAGCCCTTGTTCCAGGCAGCCAAAAAGTTGTTCGGCCACATCGGTCAGGTAGGAAGATGTCGAATGGACGACAACATCGGCGGAAGTCTTCAAGACCACTTCCGGCCGGTCCGAGACGCGGATTCCCGTCTCGCGACCCGCCTCGGCCACCTCACCCAGGTCTTTTCCTACCTTGGCTGGATCCACGTCCAGCGCGCCCACGATTTCTATGCCCGGCTTTTCCAACATTAGCCGAACGATGCCGGCACCAATGGGGCCGACGCCGTATTGAATTACGCGAAGCTTCTTTCCCATAACCACGCCCTCCTGTTCGTCTTGGCACGGCGGTTTTGGGCCGAGTTTCGTTTTTCGAAACTCGGCACTCGGCACTCCGTTCGTCCTGGCTACCCTTGTTGTTTGCTAGGTTTTAATCCTTTGGGTTTGCCCCATTCGGGCGCAGCGGGCGATCTCCTCAGCTACATAGGCCGAGAAAGCTTTTTTCAGGCGGGAAGTGACCTCGCCCCCTACGACTGGCACTTTGTGCTCCTCGATCTCCTTCACCGGACAAACCTCGCGCGTCGTAGAGGTAAGGAAGACCTCATCAGCAGCCCACAGATCTTGCCGTGTCAAAACCGATTCTTCCACGGTCACCCCGACGCTGCTCGCCATTTCCAAAAGAATCGCCCGGGTGACGCCGGCCAGGCAACCCGACGAGAGTGGCGGTGTAGAGACCTTGCCGGAGCGAACGCAGAATACGTTGGCCGATGTGCACTCGGTCACCTCGGCTCGCTCGTTCAAAAGGATGATTTCATCGAAACCGCGGTTTTGAGCCTGCTGCAAGCTCCAGACGTTGCTGAGCCACGAAGTAACCTTGGTCCCGCTCAACGGCGATGCCGAATAACGGCCGTGCTCCATCAGGGCTAGCCGGGCGATCGTCTCGCGGGCAGGCAGGTCGGCGGTGTACATGATCCAGTCAACCGGCGGGAATGGTTCATCGCTGCACCAGTAGCCAACGCGGTTGAACGTAAAGTAGATCCGGGCCACGCCGCTTTTCACCTGGTTCGCTCGCACCAGACCTAAAAGCTCGTTCCATACCGACTCCGGGTCGAAGGTCAACGGAAGCTCGATGCGAGAGGCGTCAGAAACCAGGCGCTGCCAGTGCCGCTCGAAGGCGAAGGGATAACCGTCGTAGATCCGCAGCGTGCTGAAGAGGCCCCACCCGTTCAAAAGCCCGGCCTGGCCTGGAGAAAGCCGCACTCTTTCCAGGGGAAGAATGCGGTCATTGTGGAAAATGAATCGGTGCATCCTCCGTGCCTTCCTTTCGCGCGGCTGACCTTCGGTATTCTACGCCAGAGTGTCCGCTAGAATCGTCAGAAAAAAGATTCGCCACAAAATAGCTTCGCCACAAAAAATAAACAAGTTCGTCTGTTGCCCTGGTGGGTTCATAGTCCGGTGCCGCCTTTTCCGCGCGGTCTGGATTCCTTGCTTTTTGCCCGCTCTTGCATCCAATATACTTCGAGGGTGTTTGTTTAGCTGGGTGCCCCATCCGGAGTTTATCCCGACTATATCGGGGCGAAGCAAGAGTGGGGAGATCCAAACGAATGACGAGTTTCGAATTTCGATAGACGTGAAGAGGGGCGAGTCATGAGAGAAGCGGTGATCGTCAGTGCCGTGCGAACGGCGGTGGGCAAGGCATATAAAGGGACTCTCCGCGCCATGCGCCCGGATGATATGGCGGCGGTGGTGATCCGGGAAGCGATCGCGCGCGTGCCGGGCTTGAAGGCGGAGGAGGTGGAAGACATCATCCTCGGCTGCGCCATGCCGGAGGCGGAGCAAGGAATGAATGTCGCCCGCATCGCCGCCTTGCGAGCCGGGCTGCCCAATTCCATCTCGGCCATGACCATCAACCGTTTTTGCTCCTCCGGCCTCCAATCAATCGCCATGGCCGCCGAGCGCATCCTCGCCGGCTTTGCCGACGTAATTGTTGCCGGCGGCACCGAATCCATGAGCCTTGTCCCCATGGGTGGCCACAAGATTTCTCCCAACCCCTGGCTCATCGAAAATTATCCCGATTCCTATCTTTCGATGGGCGTCACCGCCGAACTCATCGCCCAAAAATATGACATCAGCCGGGACGAACAGGACGCTTTTTCCCTGGCGAGTCACCGGAAGGCGGTCAAAGCCATCGCCGAGTCCAAATTCCAGAACGAAATCATCCCGCTCGACGTGACCAACGTTTGGGTGGACGAAAAGGGCAAGCGCCAGACGCAAACGCTGAAATTCGCAACCGACGAAGGTCCCCGGGCCGATACTTCGCTCGATGCGCTGGCCAAGCTCAAGCCGGCATTTTCCGCCGAAGGCAGCATCACTGCCGGCAATAGTTCGCAAATGAGCGATGGAGCGGCGGCGGCGGTGGTGATGTCGGCAGATCGGGCGCGGGCGCTGGGCGCGAAACCGATGGCCAAATTTCTCGCCTTTGCGACCGGCGGCGTCGCGCCGGAGGAAATGGGCGTGGGGCCGGTGGTCGCCATACCTAAGGCGCTCAAGCTGGCCGGCCTCAAGCTCTCCGATATCGCGGTGATCGAACTGAATGAAGCCTTTGCCGCGCAGGCGCTCTCCGTGATTAAGGTAGCCGGACTCGACCCGGCGCGGGTGAACCCCAATGGCGGGGCAGTGGCTCTCGGTCATCCCCTCGGTTGCACCGGCGCCAAATTGACCGCCACGTTGTTGGGCGAACTCGAACGCCGCCCGCCGCGGCGGGCTCGCTATGGCATGGTCACGATGTGCGTCGGCGGCGGCATGGGCGCAGCCGGTATCTTTGAACGAATCGAGTAAATCCACCTGTAGTTCGGTCTCGGCTTGAGGGGAAACAGAGGACGTGGTCAGAGAGAGGTGTGGGTGCCCCATCCTCTGCGAAACTTGTCCCGAGCGTAGTCGAGGGAGCAAAGGGTGGGGAGGATCCAGACTTGGCTTGCCGCCTCAGCCTGATTCAGAACTCTTCCTCTTCCGGCTTGGGCAGTTTGGTGATCTTGGACTCGACCTGTAATCCACGAGCTTTCACGTCTCCCAGAATCGTCGCGCGCAATTCGGCGGGCAGTGCCTCGGGAGGGTGTACGCCCCAGAGGTCGCGCGGAAAATATTTGACGAAAAGCGCCGCGGTATGGGCTGTGGCATAGGCAATCGGCGATGCATAGAGACCCTTGAGGCGGATCTGGTAAAGCGTGGGGAACGTGCACAGCCAGCGAATCCGCAGCGGCTGCTCCGCCTTCACGCCTTCCACCAGCACCGCCGCTGCCAAGCGAGCATTGGAGAGAATTCCCCGGCGGATCAGCCGCGCCACCTGCCGCGGCGTCGGCGTCTTGGGAAAACGCTTCGCCACCAGGCCGCGCGACCGGTGGAGCTTTCCCTGGCGATACCATCGCCGCAGCCGTTCGATTTCGTTTCCGCCGATTTTCACGTCCATCTCTTGCATCGGAATGAAGTGCGGCAGCGTCCCGACTTCGTCCTGCGCGGCGAGATAAACCTTTGCCTCGCCGATGGGGGCCGGAAAGCGGAAGCGCTCAGGCTCGCCAAAGCGCTTGCCGAAGCCGAAGTGCCCCTGTCGGTACACACGCGGCCGGGAAGTTGCCTCATCGTAGGCGGCTTCGTGCGACCAGGTGGAAATCGGGTCCTCGCTTTCCGTGCTCTCGTACAGCCGGATCTGCACCCGTTCGACCCGGTCACACATCTCAGCGCTGCGCTTGACGAGCAGGTTCGTCAGCCCGGGAGCGACCCCGGCATTGATCAGCGCCGTGCGACGCTTTTCGAGAAAGCGATTGTGCCAGCGAAGTTGCTCGGCCTTGAAGGGGTAACGGGAGAGATGCGTGGCCATATCGAGGTAATGCGCCCGCAACCGCAGCGCCCCCCGCAGGACGATCTCGTTGAACACTGCTGGCGAGGCGTTGACCAGCAAGTGGCAGCCCCGTCCGGCGCGCACGATCGCCCACAGGTTGCGCGCATTCACCTCGTAAACCGGGATGGGGCTCTTCTTGCCCAGGAAGCGCCGGGCGCGTTCCGGGTCTTTGTCGCCGCACCAGACGGTATGACCCTGCCGCGCCAAGAGCTCGGCGAGCAGCGAGCCGGTGGCCCCAGCTCCCAGAACGAAGATCCGCATCGCAGGGAACTCTATTCTCGAAAGGCAAAAATGACAAGCGGGAGACAGAGAGGCAAAGACCCAAGACTCAAGACTCAAGACTTGACACCAGTGGCCGGCGACGGCCGCAACTCCTGGCACAATAGCCGTGGTATCCTTGCGCTGCCGAGGCCAAAATGAAGAGACGGCGCACGCTGATCACGTCCCCACTTGAGTGGCAGATGACCGCGGCGCCGGTGCCGCACCCGGCACAGCCGGTCGTGGCTGAGCGTGGCGGGACGCAACTCCGCACGCCTCGGCCGGTGGTGATCATTGACACCCGGGAGCAGAATCCATTCTCTTTTGCCCGCTTTCGGGACTGGTTTGTCGGCGTGGAAAAAAAGCCGTTGAAGCTGGGAGATTACTCGGTCGCCGGGCTGGAGGAGACCTGTACCGTTGAGCGGAAAGACCTGTCTGACTTGGTTCACTCCTTCACGGTCGAGCGGCCGGTCTTCATTAGCCGGCTCCGGCAGATGAGCCGTTACCCACAACGCCTGTTGGTCATCACCGCCGCCCTGAGCCAAGTTAAATCTCCCTATGCGTATAGCAGCGTCAATCCCAACAAAATTACCCAATCACTGATCGCACTTTTGGCGGGTCTCGGGGTGCCCTTTCTTTGCGTGGAGACACATGAACTGGGCGAGGAGATTGTGGCTTCGTATCTCTACCAGGTCTTCCTTTACCACTGGCTGGAAACCAACGACTATGGCCGCTTCCTGGCCGACAACGACCTGTAGTCCGCCCCTCATAGCACTAACCCGCACCCCGCGGCCCTTTTTCTCTAAGCTCACGATCCTATGACCTCTGGCCTGCTAAAATCGTGGGATCGATTTGGCCTGCCGCGTTGTTTCAGTGGAAGAGGTGACCAATGAAATATTCGGATCCCGCGCCCGGGTGGACCACCGAATTGATTGCCACATTCGTTTTTGGCTTTGTGCTCGCGACCCTGCTGTGGCTGGGGCTGTGGTTCTTCAGGACGAAACCCGACTATGCTGCCGCGTTGCACGCCAAGGAAACCGCATTGCGGGAGTGTGTGGCAGCTAAGAACGAGTGTAACGACCTGAAAGACAAAGCCTGGGCCAAGAACGAAAACATCCGCCAGCAACTCGAAGAAGCGAGGTTGGGGTGGGGCCGCTGTTTGAAAAGCAAGAAAGCTCTCGAAGAAAAGTTACAACCCTGAAGCGCAGGGTCGAAAAGGAGGAAAGATCCCGTAGCGTAGTCCCGCCCCCTCCACCAGCCCACACCCCTTGAGGCCGCTCCTCGGCCTCTTTTTGGTTCCAAGCCATAGTTTTTTGTTAACAGATTCATCCAGCGGCGGGACCTTCCGTATATGGCACTTTGTTCTCATCGAACAGTTCGGCAGGCCTCCTTAGTGGGCGGACGAAGCCAAAAGCACCTGTACTGGCGTTTGCAACCGGTCCTTGCTCTGTTGCGATGGGAGCTCCGAACGGCGCATGGCGCAACCCCTCCTTTCTCGTCCACTGAATGATTCGGTGCAAAACGCTTGGCAGCTAGCCGCAGAGTCCAAAGGCATATCCTGCCTGCTCAAGCTCACCTAAGATGAGCGGTTGCCACCGCCACGCATTCCGGTTAACGGGTGGTACGCCCTGCTAGTCTGTGCTAGGCTCAGCGCAACAGGAGGGCAAAACCATGGATCAGCTCATTCTGGCTTTGCTGGTTGCGGCGGTGATCCTCTACCTGGTGAGCGGCTGCAGCCGCTTTTTCAAGTTCCAGATTGCGGGACACGACCCCGCGGTGTGGTGGCGGGGCTCAATGGGCCTTTTGGGTTTCAGCATCGCTCTGATGCTCTGGCAGATCCTGGAGGTTCTCCGGGCTCGCTAGGGCACACCACAAGCAAGCGAAGACTAGCGACAGCATTGGCGGTTTCCCGGCTCTACAACCGACGCTGAGGCGCATTGACGGAGCGGGCACCCCTGCTTTCTTGTTCGCTCCTCTACCTAGGGCTGGCGGCTCTAGCGCAGAGCTTTCAGTGCCGCCGGCACATCCACCACCGCAAAAAACGTGTTGACTTTTCGCGCGCCTTTCGCTGATCCAGTGTAGGCGTATTGAATGTTGATGCTAGCCGCACCCAGCTTGCTCGCTGCACTCCCTAGCGCGCCGGGCTTATCGGTTAGGGTAACCTGGACGATATTTTCCTCGGTTGTTTCCCACCCGCGTTCGGCAAAGACCTTTTTGGCCGCCGCTGGCTTATCGACAACCAACCGAATGGCGCCCCGCCCTTCCACGACCGACGCTATGAACCCAATGATGTTTACCTTCTTTGCCCCCAGGGCGGAGGCAACTTCACCTAACACCCCGGGCCGATCTTCCACCCATACGGTAAGCTGCTTTGCTCTTGGCATGGCTCGCACCTCCTTGCGCCTGCATTCTACATCCACGGACACGTTAGGATACGCAAGCCGCACTCCACTCTGCACCCCTCACACAAACCCGCCACCCACCCGACCACCCGGACGCAGCGTCCGGCTCCCCCCTGAATTTTGCTGCTTAGGAGGCGCGCGGCGCCTATGCGCGACAAAATCCATCGGCTCGCCATAGAAAGAAGAGAACCCCCCAGCCCCACAAGAAAAACGGCCTTCCCAAGCCAATCCCCACACCTCCCACCGCCGATTTCCGTGCCCGCCTCCCCTCAAAAATCCCCGTCCTCGCCCGCTTGAATCCGGGTCCGCTCCACAGGTGTATAATTAGGTTCAGCAACACATTCCATACGTACCGGCCGTCCGGCGCGCTGCCCTGCGAATAGGCGGTTGCCATGTGGAAGGAAGTCACGATCATCTGCGGCCTAGTGCTGCTTGGTCTCGCTGGCTCTTCGCAAGAGAAGAAGAAGGCTGTCCAGGAACCACCGCCCGCTGAGTTCAAAATCCCTCCCGAAGAAGCCCAGCGCCAGAACCCCGTTAAGCCGACACCCGACTCCGTGGCCGAGGGTAAGCGGCTGTACGGCTTCGATTGCGCGATGTGCCACGGCAAGGAAGGCGACGGCAAAGGAGACTTAGCCGAGGCGATGGGGCTCAAGCTCCGCGACTACCGTGACCCCGCGGCTCTGAAAGACATGACCGATGGCGAACTCTTCTACATCCTCTCGAAGGGTAAGGGCAAGATGCCCGGCGATGAGGGCCGCATGAAGCCCGAGCAGCGCTGGCACATGGTCAACTACATCCGCTCGCTCGCCAAAAAGGAGTCTCCTTCAAAACCCACAGAGGAGAAACCTTAGCGAGAATTGTCGGTTTCAGCCTTCCGCAAGCTGAGGTGGCCGCACAGCACAGTTGAGCCGGCTAGTCGATCGCAATGTGCGTCTCGGTCCGTTCCACACCCTCAAGCGACTGAACCTTGTCGATCACCAGCTTGCCAAGTTCATCGGCGTTCGCGACCTCAGCCACAACGAAAATATCGGGTACACCCCAGCAGGCATTGGCCATCTTAACGCCGGGAATGCTGGCGATCTGTCGAGCTAGGTCCCGGACCTTCCCGGGTCTTGCGTTCACAAGAACGTAGGCTCTCATGTTTCTTCTCCTTGGCGATCATTTTGATGAGACTCTTCGGGCAGTCACGCGAGGCCGCGGATCTCAGCCGGCTGCGGCCTGCTTGAGCAAGCTCCAATCCCGGGCCTTCGCCCAGTCCTCGAAGGTGTGCCAACCTACTTCCCGGTAGTCCCGGCGGAGGGCGGCGATGTCCACGCTGTAGCCCACGCGATCGAACCACTCGAACATGATGGCGAAGTCCTCGCTCCACGCGCGCACCTGGGCCAGCGGCAGCTCGACGTACTCGATCCTGCGCCCGGTGATGCGCGACAGGATGTCCACCACCTGGCTCCCGGTGAGCTCGTCCGAGGCGATATCCACGCGCTTGCCCAGGAATGGCTCGTGGCGTTCGAGAACCAGCGTCGCGAATCCCGCGATGTCATCGAGGGCGATTTGTTGCAAACTGCGCGAGCCCGGCAGGGCCATGGCGAACTTGCCCTCCTGCAGTCCCGGCAACCACCACGGGCTGAGCAGGTTCTCCATGAAGAAGACCGGCCCAAGGATGGTGTGAGGAATATCAATCGCCTGGATGTACTGCTCCACTTTGTATTTGCTGTCGAAGTGCGGGATGCGGGTGTTGCGGTTGGCGCTTGCCACCGAGGTATAGACCAGGTGCCTCACCCCCGCAGCCTTCGCGGCGTCGGCCACCGTAATGCCCTGGCGCGTCTCGACCTCCATCCCCGCCTCGAACGGAGTGGACATGGCGAAGATGGCGTCCACGCCCTGCGCGGCGTGCTCGATGGCGGCGCGGTCTTCGAGATTACCGGTCGCCAGCTCAGCTCCCAGCCGCTTGAGCTCCTGCGCCGCTGGCGACTCGGGTCTGCGGGTGAACGCGCGAACGCGATGGCCCTTTTTCAAGAGTAGCCGAGCCAACGCGCCGCCTTGCTTGCCCGTGGCGCCGGTGACCAAAACAGAAAGTGAGTTCGACATGATTAAACCTCCCTGTAGATTGGTGACAGCATTCTATCTCAAGGAATGCGCTCTGTCCGGGCGTAGGCCCCTGATCCCGACCGACGAAAATTAAGAAAGGCTAAGTGCTTAGTGGAGCGACGGCCAGCTCCGGCAGAATTTCACCCACAAAATTCTCGGTGGCGGCAGCGCTCAGTAGCGGAAGAAGACCAGCGTCAGGTCATCCAGCAACGGGAGGTCTGGACCAAACTGTTCGAGTTCACTCAGCACGTGGGAAGCAATTTCCTCACACGGAAGGTCGCGGTGTTTCCGCACCAGCGAGATCAACTGTTCTTCGGCAAAAAACTCGCCGGTCGTGTTGGGCACGTCGGAGAGGCCGTCGGTGTAAGCCAGGAGCAGATCGCCGCGTTCGAGCGGGATTTCCTGTTCCTGGTAGGCAGAGTCGCCGTGGACGCCGAGCAGTATTCCGGTAGCGCCGAGCCGGAGCGGTTCGCCGTCGCGGAACAGGAAGGCCGGAGGGTGGCCGGCATTGGCGTAACTCAACGTCGCTCGCACCGGATCCACGTGGGCATAGAAGAGCGAGACGATCTTGTTGAGCTGAATGTTGTGGAAGACCAGGGTATTCACTTTGGCCAGGAGTTCGCCCGGCCGCGGCGGCGCGCCCATGGTCATCGCCTTCAGGCAAGCCTGGAGGTTGGACATCATCAGCCCGGCCGGGAGACCCTTTCCCATCACGTCGCCGACCACAATGCCCAGGTCGTTGCGCCCCTGCCATTGCAGAAAGTCGTAATAGTCGCCGGTCACCACGCTCGCCGGCCGGGAAAAGAAGACAACTTGTGATCCGGGCAGGGTGGGCGCCCTCTGCGGCAAGAGGGACAATTGCACCTCCTTGGCCAGGTTCAATTCCTGCTCGAGCCGGCGCTTTTCCGCCTCGCTGATGCAGTCGAGACAGATCTGCGAAGTCGGATCGTTGATGAGCCGCCAGCGTTCCCGGGGCGATTCGCACTCGCCGCCGCAATCCTGGCACACCCCAAACTCCCCCTTGTCTATGCGGGTCAGAGCGGAATCCATGTCGGTGAGGAGCGAAGCGGCTTGCCGGCCGCGCTCGGAATCGAGCGGCGAGACCGAAGCCATCCATTCCCCAAGGCTGGCTTTCTGGCGGTTGAAGTATTGCCGGAACCGTTCCAAACGCTGGGCATCCATGGGAACCCTCCGTCCTGTCGTATAACAACATGATGCTTGTGCATGCCCCAAGGATGCGCTCCGGCGGAAATAACCCCGGCTCGACAAGAGACAATTTGGCCGGGGAGAGGCTCTGGACAAGCCAGGCCTCAGCGACGTATCCTGTCGGTTGTTCTCCGAAGCCGGGGAAATCGATCCGCTTCGCTGCACCCCGGACACGGGGTCATCCGGCGGGGGCGACCGCCGCAGGTTCGATTTCCTGGGTTTTTTGTTTCGTTTGCTGTCCGTTGTCCGTACTCGTCGGCCCAACCGGCGCGCCCCTCATCGCGGATTTCGAACACGGCAAAGCCGGGTCCCTCATCTGCCTTCATGCGGTTGGGGAAGACCGTCTTTCAAAAGGAAGGGCATTTCCTGCCGTGGTTGTACGCTGTTGCGTCCGAGCCTGAATCCAACCGCGCCGGTGCCGCGTCTAAAGTAGAAAACCTCGGCGAGGAGGAACCGCGTGCCAGAAAGCCTGAAATTTCCGGGTTTTGGCCCTGAGCAATTTTCGTTTTTCCGCCAGCTTGCCCGCAACAACCGCAAGGAATGGTTTGACCGGAACCGCGAGCGGTATCAAACCCACATCGTCGGCGCCTTTCGGGCGCTGCTGCGTGAATTGGAACCGTGCGCGCTCGAGCTGAATCCCGATTTCGAAACGCTCGGTAAGACAAACCGAAATTTTTCTCGCATCAACCGTGACATCCGGTTCGCCCGCGACAAATCGCCCTACCGCGCGCAGTACTACCTGTATCTCTTCGTTCCCACGCCTCAGGAGAACCATTCCAGCACCCGGCTCTACGTCGGGCTTGCGGCGGAGGCGGTAACAGTTGGCTTTGCGATGTACGATGGCGGGCGAGAATCGCCCATGAACACGATCTTCCGGCCCAAGGTGCTCGAGCCCGGCCGTTCACGACGAGCGCTCACGGCGAGCCGCGGCGGGGCCGAGTTGCTCGCGTTGATCCGAAAAGCTGGTGGCGGTCGCCGATACGAATCCTACTGGTACAGCCTGGAAAAGCGTGAATGGACCAAGCATCAGGGCTTTCCTGCCGGGCCCGGCGATTGGAAGCGGATGAAAGGCTGGGTGGTGCGGAAGAGATTCGCGCCGTCGAGCCGGGAACTCGCCGCCGGGCGCTTCCCGGCTGCGGTCAAGAAGATCTTCCGGGAACTATACCCCCTCTATGCCTTCTGCGCCGCTCCGGCCCGGGCAAAGGCCTGGTCGGCGGCCGTTTGATGCTTGATCGGTTGCGTATGCGTTGACACAAATTGCATGCTCCCGCGGAAAAAACTTTGGCACTCTCTGGCAAGTTCTGGTAAAAATGCGACGGCCTCTTAGTAGCAAATGCCTGACAGGACTGCCGGCCTTGATCCCGAAGTTTTGCGACGGCCTGCATGACGGGTCAAGACCGGCCAGTTCTGAATTGGCCTGAAATAAAGAGGCCAGAAGTGGCCTGCCCGATGCGTCGGGGCCTAGGAGCGACGTGAAAGTCCTCATCTTTTCCGATATCCATGCCGACTACCGGGCCCTGGATCGGATTCTCGCTTGCCCGGCGGACGTCTATGTGTTGGCGGGCGACCTGACGCTCTTCGGAAGAGGCTTGAACACGGCTGGTGAAAAACTTCACCCGCTGGGCGAGAGATTGTGGGTGATGCCGGGAAACCACGAAACCGAAGCGGAAATCGCCGCCTTCTGCAATCAGCATCGTTTTTTGTTTTTCCACCGGGCGGTGCTCCAGCGCGGCGACGTCAACTTTGCCGGGCTTGGCTACAGCAATCCCACTCCGTTCAACACCCCGGGCGAGTACACCGAGGAGCGCATCGCCCAGGAGCTGGAGGCCTTCCGGGGGCTGGCCAACCTGGTGCTCATTTGCCATTGCCCACCCTACGGCACTCGACTCGACGAAGTTTCTCCCGGGCGGCACACGGGAAGCCAGGTGCTGCGCGCCTTTGTGGAGAAAGAGCAGCCTCGTTACCTCATCTGCGGCCACATCCACGAATGTCAGGGGAAGGAAGACCTGATCGGCCAGACCTATTGCTTCAACGCCGGCAAATTGGGCTACCTGCTGGAAGCTTAGGCCTCTGCCATCTTGCCCGGCAAAGACTCTTTCGCGGGCAGTTCGATTTTGTGTTGGGCAGTCTTGTTTCGCCTGGTTCCATAAAGAGTAAGCTTGCCCCGTTGATTCTGATTCGGAGATTTGAGGATATCTCTTGTTGCGCGATTCGCCACGCGAACCTGCCCGAATCGCGTGGACTTGAGGCGCTTCGCCGCCTATAATGGAGAATCTGTTTCTTGGCGCGGCTCGGTCAGGAACCCGCGCCCGGGCAAGGCCACTCATGAAGCCGGAAATGGACGCGCAAGACCGGAAACTACTCAATTTGCTTCAGGCGGAGTTTCCGCTTGATCCAGAGCCCTTTGCGCGGCTGGGCGAAAAAACGGGCGAGACGGCCAGGGCCGTCATCCAGCGCATTGAGCGGCTCAAGCGCGAGCACGTCATCCGCCAGATCAGCGCCATCTTTGACACTCGGGCGCTCGGCTACAAGTCCAGCCTCGTGGCCATGAAGGTGCCTCCCGCCCGCGCCGACCAGGCCGCCGAGGTCATCAATTCCCATCCCGGCGTAAGCCACAACTACAAGCGCAATCACGAGTTCAACCTGTGGTTCACGGTTGCGGTGCCCCCCGATAGCCGGCTGGGACTTGAGGGAACGGTCGAGAAGCTTCACGAGCTGGCGCAAGCCGATTCCACCCGGCTGCTCCCGACGTTGAGGCTCTACAAGATCGGCGTGAAACTGGACATGACGGGGGAGCAGGACGTGGCGGCAGCGAGCGACGAAGCGACCTATAGCGACCTCACGCGCCCCAAGAAGAGCGAAATTTTCCCCCGGCAGGTCGCCATTATCCGCGCATTGCAGAAGGACGTGGCGCTGGTCGAGCGGCCCTTCGACGCAGCCGCGACGGAGATTGGGATTACCGTGCCCGAGTTGCTCGAAGAGGCGCGGGGCTTCCAGCAACGCGGCCAGATGCGCCGCTTTTCGGCGGTGCTCCATCACCGCCACGCCGGCTTCATCGCCAACGCCATGGGCGTTTGGAAAGTGGAAGGCGAGAACGCCGACGAAATTGGCCAGGTGATGGCCTCGTTCAACGCCGTCAGTCACTGTTACCGGCGCCCTGTTTATCCGGATTGGCCCTATTCCATTTTCAGCATGGTCCACGGGCGTTCGGTGGAGGATTGTGAAAAAGTTCTTTCGGCCATTTCGGAAAAGACCGGAATCACGGAATATCGCGCCCTCTATAGCACGCGCGAATACAAGAAGACTCGCGTGGAATACTTCACACCCGATTCGGAGAAATGGGAGAAACGGGTCATGGCTGGCGCGGTCATGACCGGATCCCGCTGAAAGGGAGCATGAAGCTACAGACAGAGTGCATTGACGTCAAAGAAGAGGCCAAGATCGGCGGGCTGCGCGTGCTGGCGGTGACGCTGCGCTACGCCACCCGTTTTCGCACCGAGCTCCTCAACATCACCACCGAGTTGCAGGATGTGATCCGCAAGAGCGGCATCCGGGCAGGGCTGGCTACCGTCCAATCGCTTCATACCACCGCCGGCGTTTTCATCAATGAGTTTCAGGGCGCGCTCCTGGCTGACATCCAGGAATTCCTGGAGAAGATGGTGGCCCGCGACGCTTACTACCGGCACAATGATCCGGTACTGAGCGATTGTGAGCGCAAGAACGCCGATGCCCACTTGCGGGCGCTGCTCTTGAGCCATTGCGTGTCGCTGCCGATATGCGAGGGCAAGCTGGCGCTCGGCCGCTGGCAGTCCATTATCCTGGCGGAACTGGATGGCCCGCAGCCGCGTGAGGTCCAGTTGCAAATTTTTGGCGTCGCTTAGCGCGCCATTCTCGTTCATAATAGAAGAGGGGCGCTGTCCGCCCCGCCATCAGAAGTTCTCCGACCCCTGGCCGCTACCGGAGAGAAAACCCACGCGCCAGGGGCGATAGGGTGGTTCGGGAAACCGGGCCGCCTCCCGTGCTTGCCCCGCCTCTTGCGGGATTGGAAAGGAGAATTAGCCTATATCCGGCCTCGTAAGCATGGGTATAGGCAATTCTGTTTTTTATCCTCCGGGCGGCCGGAGATTGGAAATTCCAGACTCGGAACTCGGCACTCAAGACAGATTCATGCTCAGAGATAGCTACAATCGCCCCATCACCGACCTGCGCGTTTCGGTGACCAACCGCTGCAACTTCCGCTGCGTGTACTGCCGGTCGGCGCAGGGCGACAACGGTTTCGAGGACAATGGCATTCTGGAGTGGGAGGAACTCGAACGGCTTTGCCGTATCTTCCTCGGGTTCGGCATTCGCAAGATTCGTGTCACCGGCGGCGAGCCGCTGGTGCGCCGCGGCGTGCTGGACTTCATTTTTCGCCTTTCCCGGATGGGCGTTCAGGATCTTTCGATGACCACGAACGGGCACCTGCTCGGGCAGCATGCCGGCGAACTTCGAGCGGCGGGACTGCACCGCATCAATATCAGTCTCGACTCCATCAAGCCGGAGAAATTCGCTCGTATCACGCGCACCGATTCCTTCTCCAAGGTGATGGCCGGCATTGAGGCGGCCCAGAGGGCTGGCCTCAAGCCGGTGAAGGTCAACGCCGTGATTGTCCGCGGGCTCAATGACGATGAAATTGAGGACTTTGGCCAGTTTGCTCGCGAGCACGACGTGACGATGCGCTTCATCGAATTTATGCCCCTTGACGCCGACCACAAGTGGCAAAGGAAGCTCGTCGTCACCGCCGACGAAATTCTGGAACGGTTGCGACGCCGCTGGGAGCTGGTGCCCCTTGATCGAGACCATGCGAGTGACACGGCCCTTAAATTTCGCTTTGCTGACGGCCCCGGCGAAATCGGCCTGGTGGCGTCTGTCTCGAAACCCTTTTGCGGCTTTTGCAGCCGCATCCGGTTGACAGCGGATGGAAAAATACGCACCTGTCTATTCTCCATGCTCGATCACGATGTAAAATCATGGTTGAGGGATGGCCGCTCGGATGAGGCGATCGCCGAATACATCGTCGGCCTGGTGAGCCGCAAGGAGGCGGGCCACCGCATCAACGAGCCGGATTTCAAGCCACCCTCGCGCACGATGGTTTACATCGGCGGCTAGAAGCGGTGAGATGATCAAAACGGTCTTAGAGTCGCATCAGCCGGCTACCCTGCGGGTGCCGGAAATCGAGGCCGGGGTGGGCTGCGATTTCGACAGCTACCTGCTTCTCCCGGACACCTCGCTCGACGAGCGGATCGGGCGCGCCAAGGCAACTCTGGGCGCCGGCGTTGTCATCCTGGGCCACCACTACCAGCGCGACGAGGTGATCCATTTTGCCGACTATCGCGGCGACAGCCTTCGCCTTTCGCAGCTCGCCGCCTCGCGCCCCGAGGCCAGGTACATCGTCTTTTGCGGCGTGCAGTTCATGGCGGAGAGCGCTGACATCCTGCGCGCCCCGCACCAGCAGGTACTCCTCCCGGATTTGAACGCCGGCTGCTCGATGGCCGACATGGCCTCGATCGAGCAGGTGGAGCAGTGCTGGGAAGAGCTTACCGGCCCGCCGTGGCAGGGCGACCTCAAGCTGGTGCCCGTTACTTACATGAACTCCTCGGCGGCGATCAAAGCCTTTTGTGGCCGCAACGGCGGAGCTGTCTGCACCAGTTCGAATGCCAGGAAGATTTTTGACTGGGCCTTTGCCCGGGGCGAGCGCATTCTCTTTTTGCCGGACGAGCACCTGGGGCGCAACACCGGCTATCGCATGGGGATTCCGCTTGACCGGATGGCCGTTTGGGATCCTTACGCCGAGATGGGCGGGTGCGACGCGGAATCGCTCCGCCGGTCGCGGCTGATTCTCTGGAAGGGTTACTGCTCCGTCCACCAGCGCTTTTTGCCGGAGCACGTCCATCGCGTCCGGGCCGCTCATCCCGGCATCCGCGTCATCTCCCATCCCGAGTGCCGCTGGGAAGTGGCGGAACTTTCCGACCAGATCGGCTCGACCGAGCAAATCCTCAAAGCCGTTTCTGCGGCCGAGCCGGGATCGAAGTGGGCGATCGGCACGGAAATTCACCTGGTCAACCGGCTGAGCAAGGAATGGCCGGACCGGCTGGTCATCTCGCTCGACCCGAACGTTTGCGTGTGCACGACGATGTTTCGCATCACCCCGCAACACCTTTGCTGGGCGCTCGAAAACCTGGTCGAGGGACGGGTGGTGAACCGCATTGAAGTTCCGGAAGAAGACAAACACTGGGCTCGGGTGGCCCTGGCCCGGATGCTCGAGAACGCTTGAGGAGAAACCAGGTGGCTGACGACGAGCAAGAATTTGAGCAGGAATCGCCGCCGGAGCGCCTCTTCAATCGCCAGCAGGCCGAGGAACTCTTGCCGCAGATCAGCGGGTGGCTCGAGCAGGCGATCGAGCAGAAGAAGCAGGTGGAAAAGTTTGAAATCGAACTGCGCCGTCTCGCGCAAAAGATTTTGATGTCCGGCGGCATCGTTTTGGATTACGAGCAGGCCGCGGGCTGGAAGATGAACCGCGACCGGGCCGGCGAGTCGGTTCGCTCCTCCCTCGAGCAGATTCAGGAGACGGGCTGCGTCGTGAAGGATTTGGAGATTGGGCTGGTGGATTTTCCCGCCATCTTGGAAAACGAGCACGTTTATCTCTGTTGGAAACTCGGGGAGGATTCGATTCGCTGGTGGCACCGCACCGATGAAGGTTTTTCCGGCCGCAAGCCGCTCGCCCCGCCCTTCCCGGACCACACCAAGCGACGGCCGATGTAGTTCCGGTCCGCCCGAGCCGGGCTCGTGCAGTCCTGTCAGCATTCATCAAGGATCTGCCCCGGGACGGGAGAAACTGAAGCACCGATGTCAACTCAAGAAAACGCTTTAAAGGATTCCGTCAGCTCCTATCTTCGCTCGGCCGCTCATCAGCCGGTCCGATGGCATCCCTGGTCGGAAGAGGCATTTTCGAGAGCGAAGGAGGAGAACAAGCCCATTCTGCTCGATATCGGCGCCGTCTGGTGCCACTGGTGTCACGTGATGGACCGGGAGAGCTACGAGAATGAAGAAGTCGCCGGGATTATCAACGAAAACTTTGTGGCCATGAAGGTGGACCGGGACGAGCGCCCCGACGTGGACGCGCGCTATCAGGCCGCCGTCAGCGCGCTCTCCGGCCAGGGCGGCTGGCCGCTGACCGCGTTCCTCACCCCGGAGGGCAAGCCCTTCTTCGGCGGCACCTATTTTCCGCCGGAGGACAACTTTGGCCGGCCCGGCTTCAAGCGCATTTTGCTTTCCGTCGCCCAAGCTTTCCGGGAGAAGAAAGCGGAAATCGAGTCGAGCGCCCAACAACTCACCGCTGCGATTGCCCGCGCCGAAATGTTTTCGGGCGCCCGGCGGGAATTTTCGGTGGCTGCGGTGGATGCGATTGTCAACTCGATGGTGCAACATTTCGATCTCCGCCACGGCGGTTTCAGCCGCGCCCCCAAGTTCCCCCATCCGGCTGCCATTGATTTGATTCTGGAGCGCTACCAGGCAACGGGCGAGCAAGCGCTTCTGACGATAGCCACCACCACGCTCGAACATATGGCCCGCGGCGGCGTTTACGACCAGATTGGCGGCGGCTTCCATCGCTACTCGGTGGACGAGCGCTGGATTGTCCCGCATTTCGAGAAGATGTCCTACGATAACTCCGAACTGCTCAAGAACTATCTCCACGCCTATCAGGTAACCGGCCAGCCGCTCTTCCGCGAAACGGCGGAATCCATCATCGCCTGGGTGAAGGAGGTCCTCTCGGACCCGGACGGTGGTTTCTACGCCAGCCAGGACGCCGACTATAGCCTGGAGGATGACGGCGACTACTTCACCTGGACGCAGTCGGAAGTCCGCGCGGTGCTGGACGGCGAGGAGGCGCGCGCCGTTGAGCTTTATTACGGCGTCGAGCCGCAGGGCGAAATGCACCATAACCCGGCCAAAAATGTGCTCCACGTCGCCAGCCCGATCGAAGAGGTTGCCTCGCGCATGGGTAAGAGCGCCGATGAGACGCGGCAACTGCTTGACCAGGCGCGACAAAAATTGCGCCGGGCGCGTTCCCAGCGGCCAACGCCGCAGGTGGACAAGACGGTTTACATCGGCTGGAACGGAATGTTCGTTTCCGCCTTCCTCGAAGCCTACCGCGTGCTTGGCCGGACGGATTGCCGCGACTTTGCTCTGAAGACTCTGGATCGTCTCGCCGGCAACGCTTATCGGCCGGGAGTTGGATTTGCTCACCGGCTGCCCCGCCCCGTACCGGATGGTACGGGGCCGCGCCCGCTGGATAATTGGCTCGATGGCGGCCTGGACGACCAAATCTTCATGGCCCTGGCGCTGCTCGGCGCCTTCGAATTGACGGGTGACCCGCGCTACTTCCGCTTGGCCGAGGAAGCGGCCGGGTTCAGCATCGAGAAATTTTGGGATGAAGAAGGCGGGGGCTTCTTCGACCGCCCGCGCGATGCCCGGCCTCTGGCCGGCATGACGGTGACCCGCAAACCTTATCAGGATTCGCCCACTCCGGCGGCCAATCCCCTTGCGGCTATTCTTTTGGATTGGCTCTCGAGCTACACGATGAACCAGGAGTACCGCCAAAAGGCGGAAAGCACTCTCGAAGTTTTTGGCGGGCTCGCGGAAACGTACGGCTTGTTTGCCGCATCTTACGGCTTGGCGGCGTTGCTCCACTCGCGCCAGCCGATACAGGTGGTGATCGTTGGCCAGCCGGGCGACGCGCGCGCGGCTGAGCTCGAGCTTGCCGCCAACATGACCTATCGCTTTGGCAAATCGGTGCTCCGTCTTCCGCCGCAGCAGGCGGGAGACACCTTGCCGGCGGGGCTCGCATCTACTTTGCCTCACCTCGATGCCACCGATGGCGCGCGGGCGATTGTCTGTGCCAACTCGACCTGCCAGCCGCCCATCACCAGTGCAGAAGATTTACGAAAGGCGCTCCTTGCTTCTCGATAGAGCTTGCTCTGAGCCCTTCGGCCGTGAGCGGGCCTCAGCGTAAACTCCGCGAAGGGATCATTCTCGACCATGATACGTTTGCTTCTCTTTCTCCTCGGTACGGTTATTTTTCTCATTGTTCTCACGCTCTACGTTTCGAGCCAGGTTTTCTGGTACCGGCGCTTGCGCGATTGGCTCGCTCACCGCTGGCCTGGAACACGCCGCGCCATCTGGGTTGGCCTCTCGCTCGTGGTCTTGCTTTATCTGAACAATTGGATTTTCCTGATTCCCCTGCGCCGGCTTCGAGGCACGCCCGATCTGAGCGTGCCCTGGCTGGCATTTGCTTCCGGGCTGTGGATGTTGCCGTCGCTCGTTGCCTTCCTGTGGC
>Ga0209321_10000409_pt1 | contig 27616 bp, 28 predicted proteins | sample Rifsed16ft4_FD_184012 | JGI IMG/M metagenome (GOLD analysis project Ga0209321, IMG submission 184012) | Soil microbial communities from Rifle, Colorado, USA - sediment 16ft 4 - CSP-I_5_4 (version 2) | ecosystem: Environmental > Terrestrial > Deep subsurface > Rock core/Sediment | place: Rifle...
CGAGCCTCGCGACGGCATCCTGGTCTTCGACCCGCTCACCAACGGGACGACGGTTGGCACGCGGCGGGGTGGAGTGTTCACCGATGAGGGCTGGATGATCAACGCCCGCTCGAACCAAATCATCTACAACATGGACACCATCGAGAGCGGGTTCCTGGAGGTGGACATCAAGGGACTCGATATCGGCAACATCGGCAGTGGGGCACGCCATCTCTTCGTCATGTGGGATCCCATGTCCAGTAACGACTTCACCACCAACCCGTATCGGGCCAGCGTGCAGAAGCAAGATCGTACCTCAACCGACACGCTCAGGTACTTGCGGGTTCGATGGATCTCCAACGGGAAGCAAATAGACGCCTACAGCGGTTTCCTGGGGTGGCAAGCGGAACGCGCGCATCATTTCCGCTGGCAGTGGGGTCCGGAGGGACCGGAGCGTCGTCTGTTCGTACGTCTCTTCATCGATGGCGAGCAGCGCATCTTCTTCGGGTACGGCGAGCCCTATCGTCCCACCTTGCACCGTATCGAGCTCGGTGCGGGCGTTCGCTTCGAAACGCCCGAGGGCGCCATCTATTCGAACGTGGTGATCGGAGTCCGGGAGTAGCCCGGTTGAAGGCGGAGGCTCAGGCCGAATCGGATTCTGCGGAAAGCACGTCGCGGATCGCATAGGCGGGGCGGGACCGCGTTTCGTGGTAGAGCCGAGCCAGGAGCTCCCCCAACAGACCGAGGCTCACCAGCTGTAGCCCAGCGAACATCAGAAGGATCGCCAGCAGAAGCAAGGGACGACCACCGATCGGCTCGCCCAATCCGTACTTCACCCAGGTGAGGTAACAGCCGATGGCGAAACCCACGCCTCCCAGTAGGAATCCAATCGAGCCAAAGATCTGGAGCGGCCGGCTCGAGTAGTTCAGAAGGAATTTCACGGTCAGCAGGTCCAGCAGCACCCGTAGGGTGCGGGTGATCCCGTACTTGGACTTGCCTTCCTGGCGAGGCCGGTGCGAGACGACCATCTCGTCGATGTTGACTCCCATCCAGCTCGCCACCGCGGGTATGAACCGATGCATCTCGCCGTACAGTTGGATGTTCTTCGCCACCTCCGATCTGATGACCTTGAGCGTGCAGCCGTAATCGTGGAGGTGCACCCCGGTGGTTATCGATATGAGGCGATTGGCGATCTGCGAAGGAAGTCGGCGCGAAAGAAAAGGGTCCTTCCGCTCCTTCCTCCAACCGCAGACGATATCGAAACCCTGCTCGAGTCTTCCTACCAAGGCGGGGATATCGGCGGGATCGTTTTGCCGATCTCCGTCCAGGGTCACCATGACGTGGCCCCGGGCGTGGTCGAATCCGGCCGCCAGCGCCGCGGTCTGGCCGAAGTTCCTCCGCAGGCGAATCACCTGAACTCGAGGATCTCCGCTGTGCAACGAAGCCAAGATGGCGAAACTAGCGTCGGTACTTCCATCGTCTACGAACAGGATCTCGTAGGGGCGACCGTAAGACTCCAGCACTTCGGTGACCTCGCGGTACAGCGTGGCCAGGTTTCCTTCTTCGTTGAAGACCGGGATGACGATGGAAATCACCGGATCAGCCGCTGATGAAGGAGACGGGCGCAGGAAGGCGGCCGACGCACGGGCATCACGGGTCATCTCGGTACCCACCGGTCCACAGTATATACTATCGGCCTATGCCCAAAGTCACCCAGAAGGACGTAGAGAGAGTCGCCAAGTTGGCTCATCTCGAGCTGTCCGCCGAAGAGAAGCAAGCGTTCGCCGCCCAGCTCGATGAGATACTCACCTACGCCGAGCGGATCGATTCTCTCGACACGGAAGGCGTCGAGGCCACCTCGCACGCTCTGCTTCGAGACGATGCCTTCCGCGAGGATGAAGAAAGACCTGGTCTGGCGCGCGAAGAGGTGCTCCGCCTCTCGCCCAGTGAGTCCAACAAAGGCAATGGGCTGATCCGGGTTCCCAAGGTGCTCCCGTGAATCCTACCGATCTCACCGCCGTCCAGATCCGCGAGCAGATCGGCAAGGGCTCACTATCGGCGCGCGAGGTGACACGCGCCTTCCTCGATCGCTCGGATCGGCTGGAGCCGCAGGTCCATGCCTTCCTGAGCCGTTCCACCGAAGACGCGCTCCTGCGGGCGCAAGAGCTCGACGATCTTCAGGCGCGGGGGCAATCGGCAGGCCGTCTGCACGGCGTGCCACTGGCGTTGAAGGACCTGATCTCTGTTCGAGGGATGCCTTGCACCTGCGGATCCCGGATCCTCGAGAACTACTTCCCTCCCTACGATGCCACCGTCGCCAGCCGACTCTTGGCCGAGGGCGCCATTCTGCTCGGCAAGACCAACCTGGACGAGTTCGCCATGGGCTCTTCCACGGAGAATTCCGGTTTCCACGCGACCAACAATCCCTGGGATACCCGGTGCGTCCCGGGGGGCTCGAGCGGGGGATCGGCGGCGGCGGTCGCGGCTCGAGAGATTCCCGCCGCCTTGGGCTCGGACACCGGAGGCTCGGTCCGGCAACCGGCCGCGCTCTGCGGTGTGGTGGGCCTCAAGCCTACCTATGGTCGCGTCTCCCGCTATGGCTTGGTGGCTTTCGCCTCTTCTCTGGACCAGATCGGCCCCCTCGGCCGCTCGGTCGCCGATGCCGCCCTGCTTCTCGGGGTCATCGCCGGACACGATCCCCAGGATTCCACCAGCGCTGTCGAGCCGGTGGACGACTATCTGAATCAGCTGGAAGGTGACGTCCGAGCACTCCGCCTCGGCATTCCCCGGGAGCTACCCACCGAGGGTATGGACTCCGACGTGCTGGATTCCTACCGCGCCGCCATCACCACCTTGGAGAGTATCGGAGTGGAATCGGTGGAGATCGACCTGCCCACTGCTTCCCACGCCGTCGCCTGCTACTACCTGATCTCTACCGCGGAAGCGAGCTCCAATCTGGCGCGCTATGACGGGGTACGTTACGGCTTTCGCGCGCCCGGGCAGAACGACCTTCACGAAATGTACCGACGCACCCGTCATCAAGGGTTCGGCGCGGAAGTGAAGCGACGAATCATCCTGGGAACCTATGTCCTCTCGGCCGGCTACTACGATGCCTACTACCTCAAGGCACAGAAAGTGCGGACGCTCATCGCCAGAGACTTCGACCGGGCCTTCCAACGCGTAGACGCCATCGCCATGCCCACTACCCCTACACCGGCCTTTCGGCTGGGAGAAAAATTGGCCGACCCGCTGCAGATGTACCTTTCCGACATCTTCACCATCACCGCCAGCTTGGCCGGCATCCCGGCCATCAACGTTCCGGCCGGATTCAGCCGTGACGGGCTTCCCATCGGTCTACAGCTGCTAGGAAAACACTTCGCGGAGACAACGATCCTCCGCCTCGCTCGGGCCTTCGAATTGGCGACCGACTTCGCACAAAGGCGGCCGCCACTCGATTAGAGTGAGCGCGCACTGAGCATTTTAGCAGGGTGCAGAAAACGCGTCCGCACCCTGCGCGAGGAGCCGTCAGCCGTGGCGCAGTGCGAAGCACGGAGCCACCCAGCCGTGGGGGTGGGGCCCCTCGGCAATGATGAAAGAGCGAGCCCGGCCCGCATGGGCCGACGACACCCCGAGCGCGCGAACGAAGAGTGAGCGCGCACTGAGCAGCTAAGATACATCCGCCGTCTGGGCACGGCGGAGATCCCGCTTGCGTCGGTGCCGAAGGAGAATCCGCCTCACCACCAGATACGAGATCAACGCCGCGAGAAACGACAGTATCAAGTTACCGACGAAAAAGGGCAGCAGCACGTGCTCCACGTCGGAGAACATCTGCCGCCAGAACGACCGACTGAACATGGAATCCCAGGGGCTTGCCGAGAACCTGCTTTCGGTGCCGAGGGCGTAGAAACCCACCGCGGTACCGAACGAGGCCACCGGGGCGAAGGTCCACGGCGTATTGACATAGACGCCGAGCAAAACGGCTAGTCGGTTGAGCTTGAAGAGGAAGGCGATACCCAGCCCCAGTATGGTGTGAAGTCCAATGAACGGCGAGAAGCTGAGAAAAACGCCGATGGAAAAGGCCAGCGCTGTGCGCTCGGGGCTGTCACCGAGATGGAGCAGTTGTCGCAAGAATCCACGAAAGCCACCTTTCTTCTCGTCGTTCATGTCCCTCGCTGTCCGCCTCGTCGCAGGAAATGATCCCACCCGGTGGGCTCGAGTGGTCGCACGCTCCCCTCCCGGGTGACGAGCCCAACTCCCTCCTCGGATTCCCTCACCTCCCCGATGCGGGTCACCGCAACCCTTCCCTCCTGCCTCCAATCGTCGAGTTGCCTCTCCCTGCCTGTGGTAAACAGAAGCTCATAGTCTTCCCCTCCGCCCAGAGCCATGTCCAGGGGAGGGCTCTTTCTCAGGCCTTCCCAGGCCAGGACCCCAGCGTGAATCGGTAGAGCACTCTCCTCGATCCGCGAGCCCACCCCGCTCGCTCTGCACAGACGATTGAGATCCCGGGCCAGGCCGTCTGAGAGGTCGATGCAAGCGCTGGCGATCCCATGCTCGCAGAGGAACTCTCCCAACGCCAGCCGCGGCACGGGATCGATGTGGGCGCGAAGGCATTGCTCGGCCAAGGGAAGCGATCCCGATCGAAGCGCCTTGGGAACGATTAACGAGCCGGTCGCGGAAAGAGCCATACCTTCACCCAAGAGCCGCAGACCCTCCGCCGATGCCCCCAGTCTTCCGCTGACGTAGACGGCGTCGCCCACCCGTGCCCCTCGTCGCTGCAGCACCCTCCTCCCCCGGCTGACGCCGATGATGGTCACGTCGACCGCCATCGGTCCGGGAGAACTGGACAGATTGCCTCCCACCAGGTCCACTCCCAGCTCACCGGCACGCTCGATGAAACCGTCGAACAACTCCAGGAGCTCCCCAACGCCGCTGTCCATCGGTGTCATCAACGACATCAGAACGCCGACCGGCCGTCCCCCCATGGCGGCGATGTCACTGACGTTGATGGCGACCGCCTTGCGACCGATGAAACGGGGGGGAAGCGTCTGGCGAAGGAAATGCACACCCTCCACCAGGGCGTCGGTGGAGACGAGGACCCGTTCTCCCTTGGGGAGGTCCAGCACCGCGGCATCGTCACCGATCCCGAGCGTCACCTCGGGACCTGGCTTGGGCACGCGTTCACGGACTCGTTCCATGAAGCGGTCCTCACCCAGGTCGGAGAGCTTCATGGGTCGGACCGCTCGGTGAGCTTCGGCGTGGGGCTCAAAGGGGGCACGCGCAACAAGGGCTGAGCCGGTTCATTTGGCGAAGTCCACCGACGGGAGGCTGACACTTCCTATCTCCTTCCCTGGGGCACGAGGCACTCGACCCCGGCGGGCGGCCGTTCGGCCAGTGGAACGCCGTAGGAGAAGACGCGGTTCTCAGCCGCGCTCTGGAAGGATCAGGAAATGCCGTCCTTCGATGGAGGTCGGTTGTCGAACGGTTTTCGGACTTTTTGAACAGGCCCCGCTTTGCCGTGTGGGAAGTCTATTTGAACCGCTTTTCCAAGTGGGTCATCTCCCTCTTGCCACAGGCTTCCTCGCGCGGAGGCTTGCGCTCAGCAAGAGATCGAAAACCCGTTCAAATAGGTGTTGGCTCAATTATTCTTTCCCATCACGCACAAAGCAGGGCATGTTCAATTCTACTCTCTCTTTCCAGAGAGTTTCAAGAGACAACTTCCGATTGGTCTTCTCCCAGAACCTCGTCCAGAACCTCGGTCAACTCATTAGCCTGCTCCACAAGCAGGACTCGTGAATCCTCGTGTTCTCTTTGCAGTTTGAAGTACTCGTCGGCAATATTCAGGGCCGCCAGGATTGCAACTCTTAGAGAGTTGCCCCTACTGCCCGTGTCAGTGATACTTCTCATCTTGGCATCGACGTAGCGGGCCAGACTCGCAATATAGGCTTTGTCTTCTTGCCCTCGAACGTTGTAGGTCTCGCCGAAAATCTCCACCGGAATCAGCTGGGAGTCCTTCTTTTCCTTCATCTCAGGCGTGGTCCGCACGTCTCCGGTTAGCTCGCCGCCATTCTAGGCGAGTTGGGGGAGTGAGTTCAAGGCCCGGGGATGGGAAGGGTGGTTACGCGGCGGGCGACTACTCTGGCGCGGGCGAGCTCGAAACCTCCTCCAGCTGCTCGAGAAGGTGGACGATTCTCTCCCGTATCTGCTGGCGCTCCTGCCGCAAGAGCTTCAGCTCGGCCGACCCGTCGGAGGCGGGCGCCGAGCTTACTTTGTCTTTTGCCGATGCCGGCTCCTTGACGAGAAGAAGCTTGATTTCGGCGAGCTCGGCAGCGAGTGCCCGGTTGCTGTCTCTGAGATGGCCGATGAGCTCGCTCGCTTCCCGGACCTTTCTACCCAGAACTTCCAATTCTTGCGGATGGTAGGGTTTCTTCGACATTCCAGGTTCTCCGCAATCGGAAATCCCTCGGCCGGAGAAAGGACCCGGCTCAGGCTGCCGTCAGCGCTTGCCGGGCCACTTCAGCCAGCTCGCGAAAAGCCGCTTCGTCCTTCAGCGCAAGCTCGGCCAGCTGTTTTCGATTGAGTTGCACCTCCGCTTTGGCCAGCCCTTGCATAAAGGTGCTGTAGGACAGATCGCAGGAACGAGCAGCGGCGCCAATCCGGATGATCCACAGCCTCCGGAAATCTCGCTTGCGAGCTCGCCGGTCCCGATAAGCGTAACCCAGCGCCTTCTCCACCGACTCTTTCGCGGAGCGGTACAACTTGCTCTTGGTGCCGCGGTACCCCTTGGCTAGTCCAAGGATCTTCTTACGACGCTGCCTGCGATGTGTTCCACGTTTGACTCTTGGCATTCCCTATTACTCCCTCGGCTCAACCCGGCAATCTTGCTGCCAATCTGCGGGCGTCACCCTTGGCGACCAGCCCTGCCTTGCGCAGCCGCCGTTTCCGCCGCCGCGTCTTGCTGGTGAGGATATGGGCTCCATAGGCATGCTGCCGTTTGATCTTGCCGCTAGACGTCTTGCGGAAACGCTTGGCAGCTCCGCGATGTGATTTGAGTTTCATTTTTTCCCTTCACGTCCAACGACTTCATTCAATTAGCCTGGGGCCCCACCCCCAGGCTCGTTGCTCCGGCGACTGCGCGCCTACGCAACGGCTGAAGGCTCCCTGGCCGGCGGCCCTGCGGGCCGATTCACCTTGCTCGCTCGGCTCTTCGTTCGGGCCCAAAACTGCCACAGACGCTCACGCCTCGGCGGCGGGAGCCTCTTCCTCCTTTTGACTCTTGAACTTTTCCACCATGGCCTTGTTGGGAGCAAGGATCAGGTACTTCTGGTTGCCTTCCATTCTGGATTTCATCTCCACCGTCGCCAGTCCTTCCAGCTCGGCGGTGAGCCGATTCAGAATCTTGTCGCCCAACTCCCCGTGCGATCGCTCCCGGCCCCGAAACATGACCGTTGCCTTGACCTTGTTGCCGTCTTGGAGGAATCGGGTGATGTGATTCTTCTTGAACTGGTAGTCGTGCTCGTCGATCTTCACCCTGAACTTCACCTCTTTGACCTGTATCTGCCTTTGATGTTTCTTGGCCTCATGTGCCCGCTTGTTTCTCTGGTAGAGGTATTTGCCGAAGTTCATGATCCGGCACACCGGCGGGCGCGCGGTGGCCACGATCTCCACGAGATCCAGCTCCTTCTCCCGAGCCATCCTGAGCGCTTCCTCGGGACTCATGATGCCTATTTGCGTACCGTCTTCGTCGATCAATCGGATCTCGCGGACCCGGATCCTTTCGTTCACCCGGACCGACTTATCGATAGCTCACCTCCATCGATTATCATTGCCTATCAAGGAATGCCTGGGACTACCAGGAATCTCCCGGTCTGGACAAAGGGGGCAGGTAGCCCATAGTGCTGTCACGTATTATGCCCTCGTCCGCTCCGCAATTCCACCGCCAACACCGATGCCGCCATCCTGGGTCAGGGCACCAGAGCTCGCTGTTCCACCAGCTGGTGCGACAGACGAATAAACTCCGAGAGCTCCATGGTCCCTTGGTCGCCTTCCGACCGGTTCCGCACCGAGAGGTTCTTCGATTCCTGTTCGCGGTCTCCCAGCACCAGCATGAAGGGAATCTTCTTCAGCTGGGCATCTCGGATCTTGTAGCCGGTCTTTTCGGCCCGCGCATCCAGTTTCACCCTAATTCCTTCTTCTCGAAGTGCGTCCGTGACCTGTCGAGCGTACTCGTGGTGCCGTTCCGCGATGGGCAGCACCACCGTTTGTAGCGGAGCCAGCCAGAACGGAAAGGCCCCGGCGGTGTGCTCGATGAGAACTGCAATGAAGCGCTCGAAGGAGCCCAGAATGGCACGATGAATGAGCACCGGGCGCTGCCGGCTGCCGTCCTCCGCTGCATAGTGGAGGTCGAATCGCTCGCTCTGAAAGAAGTCCAGCTGAATCGTCCCACACTGGTGAGTCCGACCCAGGGCGTCCCTGACGTTGAAGTCGATCTTGGGCCCGTAAAAAGCACCTTCGCCGGGGTTCAAGCCGTATTCGCAATCCTTGCTCTCCAGCGCTTTCTGGAGCGCCGCTTCGGCCTGCTCCCATTGCTCGCCGGTGCCAATGGAGCTTTCTGGACGGGTCGACAGCTCCACCCGGACCCCTTCGAATCCCAGCTCGCCATAGACCTCATGCACCAGATCCATGAGATCCTCCACTTCCGATTGCACCTGGCCCAAGGTGCAGTAGATGTGCGCGTCGTCCATGAGGAAGGCTCGCACCCGAGTAAGACCGGACAACACGCCGGAGCGCTCGAATCGATGGCAGTGCCCGAACTCCGCCAGGCGAAGCGGGAGGTCGCGATAAGAGCGCAGCTCGTTCCGGTAGACGATGGCGGCGCCCGGACAGTTCATCGGCTTGATGCCGAACCGAGAGCCTTCGCTCTCGTGCCGCTCCACGAAGAACATATTGTCTTTGTAGTGATCCAAGTGACCGGTCCGGCGCCATAGCTCCTCATCCAAAATGAGAGGCGTCCGAATCTCAAGGTAACCACGCCGCTCCAGCTTTTCTCGTAGGTAGTCGATGAGCAGGCTTACCACACGCCAGCCATTCGGCAACCAGAATACCTGGCCGGGTGCTTCGCTCTCGATCGCGAAAATCCCCAGCTCCCGCCCCAGCTTCCGGTGATCGCGCCGCTTGGCCTCCTCCACCCGATGGAGATGCTCGTCGAGCTGCTTCTGCTCGTAGAAGCTGGTGGCATAGATCCGCTGCACCGGCCGGTTGCGCTCGTCGCCTTTCCAGTAGGCTCCCGAACTCCCCAGCACTTTGAAAGCCTTGATGTGACCGCTTGAGGGGATGTGCGGACCCCGGCAGAAGTCGAAGAAGTTGCCCAACCAGTAGCAAGAAACCACCGGCTCCCCCTTCTCCTCCACCAGTTCCAGCTTGAGGTCTTGTCCCATTTCCCGAAACTTCTCCATGGCCTCTTTCTTGGGAATCTCCACCCGCCGGTAAGGAACGTCGCGTTTGACGATTTCCTTCATCCGCTGCTCGATGGCTTCCAGATCCTCCGGAGTAAAGGGGCGCGCCATTTGGAAGTCGTAGAAGAAGCCGTCCTCGATGGGGGGGCCCACGCCGCACTTTGCCTCCGGAAAAAGCTCCAGAACCGCCGCCGCCAGCAGATGCGCCGAGCTGTGCCGGTAGATCTCCAGGGTCTCGGGATCCCGCGCGGTGAGAATCTCGAGACGGACATCGGAGTTCACGGAACGGGAGAGATCCACCGGCTCCCCGTTGACCTTGGCGACCAAGGCACGTCGAGCCAGACCGGGTGAGATCCGCTCCGCGATCTCCTTGACCGTCAAGCCGGCGGGAAACTCCCTTTGGGTCCCGTCGGGCAAAGTTATCGACACTGCAGGCTGAGCAACCATGTCACTGATTTCACGCAACGAGCGGTCGCGCGCTCGGATTCTCGCGTTCGGCAAGACATCCAACCAATGGTAGGCGCGGGCGGATTTGAACCGCCGACTTCTACCGTGTCGAGGTAGCGCTCTACCCCTGAGCTACGCGCCTAAGCATACTAACGCGGCGCCGCAGTATAGCAGTCCCCCCCCTGGGTGTCAACACGTCAAGCCTTTTTCTTACAGCTAGATAGGGCAGGTGCGGGAGTGGGCTGCGGGCGAATCTCGTCTTTGACTTCGTAGGGAGGGGACAGCATAATGAAACTTCATCTAGGACCTCGAATGGCTGTCCCCCGACGCCCCGCGGCAACCATCGCCTCCACCACCATCCCCGATCTCCTCGATATTCTCGTCAAACAAGACAAGCTGAGCAACGAACAGGTCGAGAAGGTCAAGCGAGCCTGTAAGCTCAGTCCCGGGGCGGAGTCGGACGTCATCCAGCAACTCGGCTTATTGAGCGATATCGAGATCGCCCAGGCGGTCGCCCGCCACGCCGGACTGCCCTTCCTGAAAATCAATCCGCTCGATCTCGATCTGGACGTCGTCACCAGCGCGCTTCCCGCGCCCTTCGCCCGCAAGCACACCATGTGCGCCATCTCCAAGCATCAAAACGGCATCACCGTCGCCATCGCCAATCCGTTCAACCTGGCTCCGCTCCGGGACCTGCAGCAGTTCGCCGGGCTCGAGGTCAAGCTGGTAGTGGCCACGCGCCGGGACATCGAGATGGTCAACAAGGGCTTCTATGATCTCAAGATGTCACTGACAGTCGCCGAGACGCAGCTCACCGAAGGAAGAACCCATTCCATCGACGTCACCAACCAGGAGTTCCTTTCCGGGCCCTCCGACGAGATGGATCCCACCATGCAGCCGGTGATTTCGGCGTTGGACAACCTCTTGGATCATGCCTTCGAACAAAGGGCTTCCGACATCCATCTGGAGCCCAAGCGGAACATCGCCCTGGTACGCCTGCGGATCGACGGGGTGCTTCACGACGTACACGTGATCCCCAAGATCGTCTACCAAGCGGTGGTCAGCCGCATCAAAATGCTGAGCGGCCTCAATATCGCCGAGAAACGACGCCCGCAGGACGGGCGCATCAAACGGGACCGAGGCGGCAAAGAGATCGAGATCCGGGTCTCCACCATGCCCACGGTTTTTGGCGAGAAGTCCGTGCTCCGCATTTTCGACCCGGAGGTTCTGCTTCAGACCGTCGACCAGCTCGGTTTCTCGGAAAGGGACTCTCCCCGTTTCCATAAATTTCTGACCCACAAAGAGGGGATCATTCTGGTCACCGGCCCCACGGGAAGCGGCAAGACCACCACCCTGTACTCCGTGCTACGGCACTTGTCGCGCCCCGAGATCAACATCGTCAATGTCGAAGACCCGGTGGAGCTCATCCACGATGACTTCAACCAGGTGCAGATCAAACCGCAGATCGGCATCACCTTCGCCAACGCCATCCGGACCGTGCTGCGTCAGGATCCGGACGTGATCATGGTGGGTGAGATCCGAGACAACGAGACCGCCGACATGGCGGTGCAGGCGGCGCTCACCGGCCACCTGGTTCTTTCCACCCTGCACACCAACGATGCCCCCTCGGCCATCACTCGCTTGTTGGATCTCGAGGTGCCCCCCTTCCTCATCACCTCCACACTGGTGGGAGTTCTCGCCCAGCGTCTGGTGCGTACCATCTGCCCCAAGTGTACGGAAGAGTACAGCCCGACGACGGACGAGGCCTTGGCACTCGAAGTCCCGTACGAAAAGATCGCCCACTTCCGTTTTCGTCGGGGCAAGGGCTGCATCCATTGCAGACAAACGGGCTACATCGGGCGAAGCGGCATCTTCGAGGTCATGCCGGTATCATCGAAAATTCGCAAGTTGATCATTGCCCAGTCCGAAGCGCCCGAGATCGTGCGCATTGCCCGCGAGGAAGGTCTGAGAACCCTCCGCGAGTCCGCCATCGAGAAGCTGGTGCGAGGGGTCTCCACGGTTTCCGAGATTCTCAGAGTGACGTCCTAGAAGAGTGCCTATCTTACTAGGAAGAGCCGGGGTCAAACTGGGTACATCTCGCGTTAACGCAACGTTAAGTCGCGGAAATCAAACTCTCACGACGACCTCGGCGCCGCTTTCGAGTTCGGTCTCGTCCTCGAAGAATACCTCGGCCTGGAAGGCGAAGACCTCCACGTCTCCTGCCCGCCACGCGTCGTTCGGGAGCCCTGCCTTCCGGCAAGCGGCGTCGAGAAACGTCTCCCGATCCCAGCCCCGATCGCTGGCCACCTGAGGAAGCAGGAGTCCGCGGCGACCCGATCTGACCACCAGCAGACCTTCTCGCCCGACCAGGATGTCTTCGAGATTCTCGACTCTCCGGAACAGAGAGAGAACGGATATGGAGATGCGCAGCTCGGGAAGCTCGTCGGGTTGGATGGGCTGGAAACGGTAATCTTCGGTAGCCGCAGATCGGACGCAACGGGATACGGTTTGATGCAGTGGAAACAACGGATCGCTATATCCCACACACCCTCGAAGATTCCCCTGGCGGGTGATCGTCACGAATGCGGCGGCGGGCTTTTCCAGTTCCGGATCTCTCACATGGTATCTGGCCATCGATCCGTCGGCCAAGAGAGTCTCCAGACTCCAACGTGCGATGGTCAGTAGACCGTGCCGCTGGGGAAGGCTCAGCCTCAAGGTGGCGTCCGTCTCTTCGCTCTCCACGGGTCGATTCCCTTCCGTGCTCTTAGACTCTAGACACTAAAGCCCCGAGCGACAAAAGGCCGCCGACAGATAGCCAACCACCTCCGACTTGTCGCCACTCACGTCACCCGAGTCTCCGTATCGCAGAATGCGCCCGGAATCGGCGCCCAGAGCTCGAGCGGCCCGCATGACGGCAACCAGGGGTCCGCCACCGCAGGCGTGTTCGTGATTCTGCTCCAAGAGCGTCATGAGCTCATCGGGAGCAAATCTTTCCACTAGATTGGCTACTCTTTCATCCATCCGCGCCGCGACTCCCGACGACTTGTAGTGGGACAGATCGGAGCTGGCTATCATCAAAACCGGTCGGTTGGCCCGCGCCAGCGCCTTGCCGACGGCATCGGCCACCACCTCGACGTTGGGACGACGCTGATCTCCCATGATGATGGGTACGATCTTCATGTCGGGATGGAGCACTTGCAAGAAGGGCAGTTGCATTTCCAGACAGTGTTCCCGATCGTGGGCTTCCCGAAAGACCCGGATGCTCCGGCCGGCTTCTCGGATGGCGCCTGCCAGCTCTTCGTCGACTTCCATTTCGCCCAACGGCGTCTCGAAAGCGCCGCGGTCGAAGACCGATGCTCCCTGAAAGTAGACGTGATGCGAAGGCCCTACCAGGACCGCGGTCTCGAACCGCCTCCGCTCCAGCAAACGGTATCCCGCCGCCGCCACCGCACCGGAATAGCGGAGCCCGGCGTGCGGGGAGAGGAGCGCGACCAGCTCCCCTTCGACATCCACCGGCTCGACAGCCTCCAGAAGCTCACGAATCGAGCGCTTCAGCGTGTCGGGCTGACTGGGATACCACGTGCCGGCAATGGGCGATGACCGGACCCTGGGTCCGGTAAGCTCGCGGTCCTCCATGGTGGGTCTTGGGGTGCCCTATCTGGGAGATTAATGATCCGGCGGCGTCGGTTTGTCAATGTCCTCGTTCGGGAAACGGACGCCGCGGTTACTGCTCGGTGGAAGAAGCTTTGTGTCTCCGCCTGAGAAGAGAGACACCCAGGTAGATGGCAATGCCGACCAGAATCAAGGCAGAGGCCACCATAGCCACCTGCGGGTAGTGCCCCCGGAGGTAATCGGTGGCCTGTTCGCCGTACCGCACTGCCAGCCAGGCTTCGAAGAAATACCGGAAGGCTCGTCCCGCCAGGACGGCGGTGAGGAATCGCCCGAAAGTGACCCCGAAAACGCCCGCCGACAATACGAAGATCTTGAAGGGAAAGGGGGGTGGCAGTAGAGCAGGGCCAATGAGCGCCAACATGCCATAGCGCTGGAAGAACTTCATGGCGGAGCTCAACCTGCTTTTGGAGTAGCGTTTCATCAGAAAACGATGCCCCTTCGATCTTCCTAACCAATAGAGCACGGTACAGCCCGTCGCCGAGCCGAGAACGGCCATAGTGGCGTAGTAGAAAGCTTGATCCCTGAATCGAATGCAAAAGTAGACCATCAGGAGGTCGTTGACTTCCGGAAGAGATAGAAAAGAAGAGTCGCAGAATGCTACGAAGAAGAGACCGAGACCTCCTCCGAAGCTCCCCAGGCCGATAACCGACGTGCGCAGGTAGTCGACGACATGCTGCATGGGTAATGATTCTGGTGCCGGGTAGCCGGAGCGAGGATCTCAGCCGCACAAAAAAGGCGCAGCGCCAACGCACAGCCCCTGGTGGCCCCATCAAGTCTACCGCCACCGCTCGACGATCGGCTCTCGGCCGTTCCGCCGGTAGGTAGCGCTCGGATGGTGGCTCGGTAACCTGCGCTAATCGAGCTTCACAGAAACCCACCAGTAGCTCGATTGGCCTCCCGCCGGGCGCTCGACGCGCAGGAGTAGATCTCCCCCCGGGGCGACCCGGTTCATTTCCCGCTCCAGATCGTCCACATCGGAAACCCTGTTACGGTTCGCCTCCAGGATGATGTCACCTCTTCTCAATCCGGCATCGGCTGCCGGTCCGCCGGGATCGACGTCGATGAGGACGACTCCCGCCCCAGTCGCGGTGCCCAACTGAGAAGCAAGTTGGGGTGTCAAATTCTGAACCGAAACACCCAAGCGACCCCGCTCCGCCCGTTCGCCCTCCTGCTCCTGGGAACTGAGATTCGCTGCCCGCGTCCCTAACTCTACCCGCGTCGACCGAATCTCGCCATCGCGATAAAACTTGACGTCCACAGACTCTCCGGGATGCACGTCCGCCACGATCCGCACCAGCGCCGTGTCCGAGTCCACCGGTTTACCATCGAGCTCGACGATGACGTCGCCCGCTTGCAGACCTCCTTTGGCAGCCGGCGAGTCATCGCCCTTGACCTCGCTGACCACAGCCCCCTTCTTACCTTCCAGCCCAAAGCTTCGCGCCAGTTCCGGAGTCAGTTCCTGAATGCCCACACCCAACCACCCACGAGTCACGCTGCCGTGCTCGACCAACTGGGCATAGACTTTCCGGCCCAGATTGGAGGGGATCGCAAAGCCGATACCCATGCTCCCCCCGCTGGCCGAGATGATGTTGGAGTTGATGCCGACGATCTCTCCCCTCATGTTGACCAGGGGGCCGCCGGAATTACCGGGATTGATGGCGGCATCGGTTTGGATGAAGTCGTCGTAGGGTCCCTGCTGGATGATTCTCCCCTTGGCGCTCACGATGCCGGCCGTCACCGTATGTCCGAAACCGAACGGGTTGCCGATCGCCAACACCCATTCCCCAACCACCAACGCGTCGGAGTCCCCGAGTGAGGCAAACGGCAGTTCGTCGCTCGTCTCGATCCGGATCACCGCCAGATCGGTATCGGGGTCGGTGCCCACGACCTTCGCCGCGTGGCGCGTCTCATCGGAGAGCTGTACCTCGATCTCCTCGGCTTTCTCGATGACGTGATTGTTCGTCAGGATGTATCCGCTGGGGTCGATGATGACCCCGGAACCGAGGCTTCGGCGTGACTGTTCGCCCTGCGGCCCGCCAAAAAAGCGCTCGAAGAAATCATCCAGCGGGCCGCCCAGCTCCGGATGCTCGAACGGCATCTCCGATAGTATCTTCTGGGTCGAGATATTCACCACCGCGGGTTTGATCTTGCCGGCCACGTCGATGAAGACCCTGGACAAAGCCTCGGGCCCTGGGAGCTCGCCATCGACGTCGGAGGTCGCGTTCTTGACCAGTGAAGCGGGGTCCGACTGAGAGGCTTCCTTGTTGACGGGGCCTCGCGAAGCCGAAGTCACCTCGGGGAAGGAAGGTCCTTCCTGGTCTCCGCCCACCGCGAGGGGACCGAGGGCGAGGGTCAGGCCGAGTAACAATCCCGCCACACCAGCCACCACGGCGAGAAATCCGCCCCGCCTCTCTCCCCGCCCGGTCGTCGCTCCGTCGAGATTGGTATTCATTGCACTCACGCTCCTCTATAAGTAGTCCAAGATGCGGCTCTCGCCACTGCGATCATACCATGATAGCAAATGGCCCCGGAGTTAACTGCTAGAACCGGAAGCTGAAACCCAAGCTGAGCTGGCTCGCGTCCAGATCGAAGTCGCCATAGCTCCCGAAGTCTCCCCGGTGGCCCGCCGAGGCGAAATGACGGCGGTACTCACCGAAGAGAAAAACCCCGTGGGTGAGCGACGCTTCCAGGCCTGCCGCCGCATAGACGCCGGTGCCCAGGCCGCTATCATAGTAGGTGGCTCCAAAGATCTCGGCGGTGTCGAGATCGATGAATTCACCCTCCTCTCGATACTCAAAGGGATAGAGACCCAGGCCGCCCGAAACATAGGGAAGGAGAACGTGAAACTTGCCTGCCGGGAAGAATCGCGCTCCGAAAGTGATGGGAGCCACTCGCAGGCTCACGTCCTGAAGGATCTCGGTGCCGTCGTCCCGCACGAAGTCACGGTACCGAGACACCACCGAACGGTTGTAGCCATCCACGCCAATCGCGAGATCGACGAACTCGTTGAGCTCCAGGTCGAACTCGGCGCCGCCGAACAACCAGTTGAAGTCGTTCACGACGTAATCGAACGTGGCGACGTTCTCCGCCCACAGGCGGCTATCACCGCGCGGAGAAAGATAACCGAGCCGCACGGTAAACGAGTCCGCTTGAGCGGAGCCGGCCGCAACCAAGCTACTGAAGAGCAGCGCGGCCCCTAAGGGTTTGGTCGTCATAAGTCTCCTCCTCTGACGCGGGGCTAGCTCCACACCAGTGCAGGAGGTATGCCAAACAGGAGGGAGCGCGAGGCGAGGAGCTATTCCTTTCGCAGCATCAGATTACACGAACCGCGGAGAGCTTGCCGGCCCGTCACTGTCCTCGAAACCGGTCACCGCCGCCCGGAATCCTTGATGACTCTCAACATCTCGTCGTGCAGGACCCCGTTGGAGGCGAGCACGTCCTTCCCGTAGCAGCTGAACGCCCTTCCCGAGAAGTCAGTCACCCTTCCCCCGGCCTCCATCACGACCAGGGACCCCGCCGCCGTGTCCCAGGGACCGAGCTTCTCTTCCCAGAAGCCGTCCACACGGCCGGCCGCCACATAACAGAGATCGAGCGCCGCGGATCCGTCGCGCCGGATGGCCCGCGCTTCACCCATGAATCGGGTGAACAATAGAAGATTGCCGGTGAGATCTTCTCTTAGATCGTAAGGAAAACCGGTGATCAGGAGGGAGTTCCGGAGCCCACCCGCCGGGGAGACGCGTAGCTTCTTCCCGTTCAGGTAAGCGCCCTCACCCTTCTGCGCGACGAAGAGCTCTTCGCGCAACGGATCGTAGACGACGCCCGCATGGATCTCACCATCCTGCTCGAATCCAATCGAGACGGCGAAAAAAGGATAGCCATGAGCGAAGTTCGTCGTACCATCCAGGGGATCCACGATGAAGCGCCGGCCCGCCGTCCCTTCCGACACGCCGCTCTCCTCGGCCAGCACGGCCACACCGGGAATTCGCTTGCGAAGGATGGAGACTATCTTTTGTTCCGATTCCTTGTCGGCTTCGGTCACCAGATCGACCTCGCCCTTGAACGAAATCTCGAACGTGCCCCCATGATAGCGTCGGACGATCTCACCACCGGCCAGGACCGCCTCGATAGCGGCTGTCAGCTCCTTCATCGGCATGGAAACCTCATTATAATGCGCTGCCATGCGTCTCATCCTCCCTCTGGTCGTGGTGGGCACGGTCTCCTTTTTCTTTGGCTTGGGATCGGTGGGCCTCATCGGCCCCGATGAATCGCGCCACGCGGAGGCGGCGCGGGGAATGCTCGACCGGGGAGACTGGGTAACTCCCTATTTGCGGGGCGAGCCATGGTTCGACAAACCTCCTCTTTATTACTGGGCGGCGGCGGGAAGTATGTGGGCCCTGGGGGAGACGGAAGCGGCGGCTCGACTGCCCGCTGCCATCCCGGCCTTCGCAACGTGCTTGGCCATCGCGTTTTTCGGCGCCCGTCTCTTCGACACCGCCGCCGGCATCCGCTCGGCTCTCGTCCTGGCGAGCTCACTGGGAATGGTCCTTTACGGTCGTGCCGCCATCATGGACTCGCTTCTTACTCTCACGCTCACCGTGGGCTTCGGGTCCTACGCCCTCCACGCTACTGTCCGACCGTCCATGGGTTGGCTGGCCGCTGCCTTCGCGGCATTTGGAGCTTCGGTACTGGCCAAGGGGCCCATCGGCATCGTTCTACCTCTCCTGGTCATCGGGCTGTTCCATACCCTCGGTCACCGGAGCCCGCTGCCGACGCCTTCTCAATTGGCGACCTCGGCTCTTTGTTTCCTGCTGGTGACCGTCCCCTGGCATGTCGCCATCCTCCAGACGCACGGCTGGGAGTACGTGGAGGTGTTCTTATTTCAACACAATGTGGATCGATTCTTGTCGACCGTTCATCGTCACCCCGGTCCTTTCTATTACTACCTGCCGATTCTCGCCGTGGTGCTCTTCCCCTGGTCTGCGTTCGTGCCCGCGGCTCTAGTGCGCTCCACGCGGAACATGGCTCGATCGGACTCCTTTCTACTGCTTTGGATCGTTGTTCCTCTGGTCTTCTTCTCTCTGGCCGGCTCGAAGCTCCCCGGCTACATCCTTCCCGTTCTGCCTCCTTTCGCTCTTCTGATCGGCCGGGCCTGGACGCCGGCGAAACGAGCCGAGGAGGAGAAGCCGCCTTGGCTCGGGCCGTCGATGGCACTCCATCTTTTGCTCTCGATCGCTCTGGGCGCCGCGGTGATGTACGCATTCGCCCACCGGGTTCCGGACGTCGTTGCCGGAGGCAGATTCCCGGCGGGGCTACTGGCCGGCCTAGGGCTCGCGGTGTACCTGCTGGGACGACGCCGGCGGGACGCGTTCTGGGGTCTGGTGGCCAGCTCGGTTACGCTCACGCTCGTCTTGATCCTCCATGTTGCGCCCCTGATCGAGCCTTATCAATCTCTCAAGACCCTCGCCACACTAGGATTCAGGGAGTTGGAGCGCGACGAAAGACTCATTTGCTACAAGGGCTTCTACCCCCAGGCCCATTTCTACACACGGGATCGATTGGGAGAGATCTGGACCCTCGAAGAGTTCAGGATCCGCGCCGTGGAGTGGGGACGCATCGTCACCTTGACCGAGCCGCAACACTTCCAAGAGATCGTGGGGGACCCCTACCTTGAGGCCCGCCTGCTGGCTCGCAGCGGAGGAAAGATCCTTGCCGAAGCACGCCCCGCCGCGGGACGTCGCTGAATCAGGCAAGAGTGGTGACCTTGGGGGTAGCAACGCCCGGAGGGCTGTCTCAGTTTTCGGTTCTTCTGTCTAGCGAATGGTCGGCTGGGTTGGCAGGGCGGGCTAGTCTTCTTTCAACGCAGAGAACTTCTTGACCATCTTGACCTGGGTGCCGCAGTTGGGAGGAAAGCAGTAGACCACCTCGTCCATGAAGTTCTTCATGAAAAAGATGCCCCGGCCGTTGGCTCGCAGTAGATTCTCTTCGGCCAGTGGGTCACGAATCTTTTCCAGGTCGAAGCCCTCCCCCTCATCCTCGACGTAGATTTGGAACTCCCCTCCGTGCACCTCAAAGCGCACCACCACGCGCTTGGATGCGTCCATCTTGTTGCCGTGACGCACCGCGTTGGTGACCGATTCGCGAATCGCCACGCTCATCCAATGGGAAGAGTCCGGATCGAATCCAACCTGCGCGGAAATGGATTCGAAGACGGTCTGCACCAGGTCGACCATCTCGAAGCTGCTTTGGATGTCGATTTGAACGACTTTCCTCACCGAGCTCATCGAGAATCTTCTTCGACCTCCGGTCGGTATCTGTCGCCCAACGAACGATTGGGCAGTTACTAACACAAAGTTACCGTGGCGATCAAGATTCAAGGCGGCTCCGGGGATAGCTCGCTCCGCCTCACCCCGACATGGTAACATTTCTATGATGAAGCAAACAGCCGGGATGCGTCTGCGGGGAACGGTCGCGGTGCCCGGGGACAAGTCGATCGCCCACCGGGCCGCCTTGATCGCATCGATCGCCAAAGGCACGTCCATCATTGAGCGATTCCCCTCCGGCGCAGACTGCCACCGCACGCTGGACCTTCTCGAGGGAGTTGGTGTCCGGGTGGTGCGAGAAAGCGACCGAGTGTCGGTTTCCGGCGTTGGCTATTTTGGTTTTCGCGCCCCTTCCTCCGCTCTCTACGCCGGCAATTCCGGAACGACGATGCGCATGGGCTGCGGCTTACTCTGCCCCCAGCCCTTCGACAGCCGCCTGACCGGTGACGAGAGCCTCCAGCACCGGCCCATGCGGCGGGTCATCGAGCCTCTGGAGCAGATGGGGGCGGTCATCGAGTCGACCGCCGAGGGTCGAGCTCCGCTTGTGATTCGGGGAGGGCACCGCCTCCGAGGCATCCACTATCGCCTTCCCGTTGCCAGCGCTCAGGTGAAAACAGCCATTCTGCTCGCCGCGCTCCACGCCGATGGCGAGACTCGCGTCGAGGAGCCCCACGCCTCACGCAACCACACCGAGCTGGCTCTTCAGCGGTTCGGAGCCGACCTAAGACTTGAAAACGGCGGAGTCGGCCTCACCGGCGGCGGCGAGCTCCGACCGACGCACATGCGACTTCCGGGGGATATCTCATCGGCGGCCTTCTTCGTCGTCGGCGCGACCATTCTCCCCGGGTCCAGCCTCGTTCTTTCCGAAGTGGGACTCAACCCAACCCGGACCGCCTTTCTCGACGTTCTCCGATCCATGGGAGCTCGCATCACCATAGAGGAAGAGCATGAATTGGAAGGGGAGATTACCGGCACCCTAAGGGTCGAGAGCGCGGAGCTCTCCGGTGTGGACGTGCCGCCGGAACGGGTGCCCGGTTTGATAGACGAGATCCCCGCCCTAGCGGTGGCGGCATCTTTCGCCCATGGCGAAACGACCATCCGGGGTGCTGCCGAACTGCGCGTCAAGGAGTCCGACCGCATCCACGCGCTGGCCAGCGGACTCCAAGCGCTAAGCGTCGAGGTGGAAGAGCTGCCCGATGGCCTGCGAGTAAAGGGAGGCAGACCGCTGCGACCGGCGAGCCTCGATAGCTTCGGCGATCACCGTATCGCCATGGCTTGGGGAGTGGCCTCGCTGGGAGTCGACGGCGGCTGTGAGATCCGTGGAAAAGACGCGGCGGACGTTTCCTACCCGGGCTTTTGGGAAACGCTCCGCCAAGCGGTCGCATGAGCAAGAATCTCATTGACGGAACCCGCTTCTTCATCGTGGGTTTCATGGGAGTCGGTAAGAGTACGGTGGGACGGCACCTGGCGGCGCGACTGGGCGTACCTTTCTACGACTTGGACCAGGAGATCGAGCGGAAAACAGGGAAGAAGATCTACGAGATCTTCGCAACCAGCGGCGAGAACTTCTTTCGTGCTCTGGAAACCGAGCTTCTTCGTAGTATCGTGAAGCGCGAGCCTGGCGTGGTCGCCACCGGAGGGGGGACCTTTTGCCGGCCGGAGAACAGGGAAATCATTCGCGCCAGTGGAGTGAGTGTGTGGCTCGACGTGCCCAAGGAGCTGGTCATGGAACGGGCTGCCCGAGAAACCCACCGGCCGCTATGGGGCAAACCGGAGGAAGTCAGGGCACTACTGGACGATCGCCTGCCCCAGTACCGCCAGGCGGACATCCGTTTCGACATGCGGGCCTGCACCCCGGAGGAAGCATCCTCACGGTTGACCGATTTACTTGAAACGTACAGCGAGAACTCATGAGATACCTCGTTCTCAGCGACATCCACTCCAACCGAGAGGCTCTGACCGCGGTAATACGGTTCGTCCGGCGAAAGCGTTTCGACCGGACGATCGTGTTGGGAGATCTAGTAGGTTACGGCGCCGACCCCAACTCGACGATCGAGATGGTCCGCTCCCTAAGACGGGCGGTCATCATACGCGGGAACCACGACAAGGTGTGTAGTGGCCTGGAATCGGGCGAGATGTTCAACCGCATCGCGCTGATCTCCGCCAAGTGGACCCAGCGGCAGCTCGTTCCGCGCCACCGTAAATGGCTTGCCGCCCTTCCCCAGGGACCCGTTCATGTCGACGACCGGTTCTCGATCTCCCATGGCACTCCCCTGGACGAGGACGCCTACATCTTTGGCGAGATCGAGGCGCTCAACATGTTCCGTTTCCTCAAATTCCCCATTTGCTTCTTCGGCCACAGTCATTTTCCCGTCGTGTTCTGCCTGGACTCGGACTCCTTGACGACCCACGTCCCCGCCAACAGAACCCTCCGCGTCCGTTTGCGGAGTGACGCCCACTACCTCATCAATCCCGGCTCGATCGGCCAGCCTCGGGACGGCGACAAACGGGCCAGCTTTGGAATCTTCGACTCTACGCGGATGACCATGACCATTCACCGAGTGGAGTATCCGTACCGGCGCACTCAGCAGAAGATCCTTGCCGCTGGCCTGCCTTCTCCATTGGCTGACCGGCTGGCACTGGGGAGGTAGGTGTGTGTTCCTTTGTAGCGCGAAGTCCAAAGGGACGAGTGAATAAGGAGTGAATCCGGTTGGGCCGAGACGATGGCAGCGACGAGTGCGGTGTGCCGCTACTCGCCGCTGCTCGCCCCTACTCGTTGACGGCCCGGTCGATGGCGCGCCGCAGGCGGTCTTCACCGCTCCCGCGACCTTCGTCGGAAGGAGTGGTTCCAAAGCGCAGGACGAACCGACCCCCGGTGGAAAGGGACAGCGTGTCGATGAGTTTCCGCGTCAGCTCTTTCCAGCTCCAACGACGCTGCTTCCCCAGGACGCGGCGTAGCGAGCGGCGAAGCTCGGGCTCCTCGGAAATGTAGGAGACCTCTCCTTCCACGGCGCGGATTCCGATCTCGAAACGGATTCTTCCCACTCTGTCGGAACCCCGGTAGATCCCGATAGCGAACTGCTGCGTGTCAACCGACTGAAGCATGTTCTCGCTCCTTCTGGGCCTTTGTATTTCCCCTCACGAAAGACCGAACGGCTCGGCTTCCCTGCCTGAAAGCAAGTAACATGCCTAAGAAACCCGATTAGCCTATCTTATACGTCTCGACGTTTCATATACTATAAGTTGTGTAAACGTCCTTGTTCGGCGATATCCACGTCCCTCAAATCATACTGTATTGTTGGAAGTCAGTGTAGGCAAATCCCTACTATGTTTTGTAGTGTTTTCCACTCTGTGGTGGGGGATATCGAGACTCGTTCTCCCGATCGATCCGAGTGAGCTCGGCCCACACGGTCTCGATAGGAGCCGTCAAGGGCAAGATCCGAACACATCGACCTCGGGGCGCCCAAGTCTCCGGGTCGGTGGGACCGAAGAGCGTCAGGGTCGGGGCTCCCGATGCCGCGGCGAGATGAGAGACGCCGGAGTCGTTGCCGAGGAATGCTCCCGCCCGAGACATCAGGGCAGCCAGCATCGATAGGTTCGGTCGCTCGATGGCGGGAGGCCACCAGCCGATCGATTGACGGAGCATCCGTATCGCTTCCCCATCGGCTTCTCCTGCCAAGACCGCCACTTGTTTGCCCGACCTTTTTGCCAGCTCCAGCAAACCGGCAAACTTCTCAGTCGGCCAGTTCTTGCTCGGGCTTCCGCTGCCAGGATGGACCGCAAGAAAGCCGGCTCTCCCGAGACCGATCCGGCGCAAGAGCTCGCGGCCGGCCCGGTGGGTGTCGGATGGCAGAAGAAGTCGCGGCGGAATCAGGCGCTCGCCGACCCCGAGAGGTGTCAGGGTGCGGAGCAGGTGGAGGCTGGCGTGCACGCCCGACCCCTGGAGAGGATAGGGATCCGCTCGCAAGCAGGCCCGGCCTGACCGCTCCAGCTTTCGGAGCAGGCCCCCGGAACGGTCGCCGATCCAGGCAATCAACAGGTCGTACGAGCGCAGGAACTCTTCGAGCCGGGGCGGGAACGGACCGGAGAACAACGAGGAGAAGATGGCGCGGTCGATGGAGTGAATCGCGTTCACCCGCACCGCATGCTGGACGAGCTGCAACGGCGTCGGATAGCCCACCAGGTCCAGTCGGGCGCGAGGGTAACGGGCGCGCAATGCCTGAAGCGCGGGCAGGGCAAGGATGGTGTCCCCCAATGCCCCGGGCCGGATCACCAGGATGCGAGGGTCTTGGACTCGAACCGTCGGTGTGTTAGACTCTTCCGAAAAAATGTCGAGATTACTGGCTTCGCTTACCGCCCTGCTGGCCTTGTTTGCGGTGGCGCAAGGGTCGCGTTGGGAACCAGCCGAAGAGTGGGAGGATGCCGACCTAGCCGTTTTCTTCACCGGTGAGCTCCGGGGCTACGTCGAACCCTGCGGCTGAAGCCTCAACCCACTCGGGGGCTTTGCCCGGCGGGCAAGGTATCTGGAAGAGTTCGAAAAAACCTTCCCGCGCACTCCGCGGATTCTGGTCGATGCGGGAGACTTTTCCGCCGACGTGGCGCCGGAGGCGGAAGTGAGAAATCGGTGGGTCCTGGAAGGGCTGCGACGCATGGACTACGCGGCCATCAACATCGGAGAGTTGGAGGTCATCGAGGAGACCGATCGCTGGAACGAACTGGGGAGGGCCTCCAACTTGCCTTGGGTGTCCGCCAATGCAGGGATCCCCGCCGGCTCGGACGTTCAGCCTTCTCCCTACCTGATTCGAGAGCTCGAAACGGCGAAGGGGCGCCGTCTTCGAGTTGGGCTGTTGGGCCTTACCGCTCCCACTTCCGATCGGCTTGCCATCGAGTTCCGAGACCCGTCTGCAACGGCGCGCGAGTACGTCGCCCAGCTCGCCGGCGAATGTGATTTGCTGATCGTTCTGGCTCAGATGTCTCTTTCGGATGCTCAAGAGCTTGCCAAACTCATCCCGCAGATCGACGTCCTCATCGGTGCGGCGAACGACACGCATCTTGCCAAACCCATCATGGAAGGCAACACTCTGATCGGCTACCCGTACCCCCAGGGAATGGGGCTGGGTGATTTGCGGCTGTTCTTCGACCAGAACGGGCGGCCGGCACGGTTCTTCTATCGCGTCGTTCCCCTTGCTGCCCAACTCGCGGATCATCCGGACTTCGTCGAGTTCCAACGAGAGGCGGAGGCCGAAATCAGCGAAGCAAAATCCCCTTGAGCCGTTTCGTGCTAGTATTAGGGATAGGCTGCAAAACCCAGCGCGCCACAACTGAATCTAGGAGATAGCCATGAGGCAGATGACACGCTTGCTCTCGGCAGTCTTGGTTTCCGCCTTGCTCGGTGCTCCCCTCGCACTCGCCCAGGAGGCCCCCCCCGCCGCCCCACCGGAGCAACCGGAGCCTCCCACCGTGCCGGAGCAGGCCGAGGCCCCCACACAACCCGAGCCATCCGCCGCGCCGCAAGCGAGCTCTACCGATTCAGACGCCGCCTACCAGCGCAGCCTGCGGTTGTATCGGGACAGTAACTTCAGCCAGGCCCTCCAAGAGCTCAGTATCGTGGCGGAGGCGGAGCCGGCTAGAGCCGATGTGCTCTATTTGATGGGATATTGCCACTACATCCTCAAGCACTTCGAGGACTCCCTGGATGCCTTCCGTCGCACCTTCGAAGCGGATCCCGAATTCGATCCCCGGGGTATCTACCGGCCCCAATACCGCCCTCAGGGCTCCTGAGAACCCGGCAACAACTAGGAGCCGGCGGAAGGTCCGGAGGAGGAGAACTCCGTTTCCGATCTGTCTGACTCGCGCGACTCATCGCGGGCTTCCTTCCTCTCCGCCTTGGCTAGCTCCGCCGGTTCGGCTGCCTCACCTGGGCGGACGGCTTGCTCCGGTCCTAGCCTCTCCGCACCCAGCCTCCTCCCGCGCCGGTCGTGACGACGCGGCGGTCTTCCAGATTCCTTGCGAGACCCGATTTCGAACTGCTCGTGGTGAAAACCGGAGACGGCCTTGATTTCTATCCTCCCTCCCAGCGTGGCATTTATCTCTTCCAGCACCGGGACCTCGCCCTTCTGAAGGGCGCGAGCTACTTCGGGGTGGACTTGAAGTGTCACGCCGTGCTTGGGGAGCTCCGACGCCTTCCGGCGAACGTGGTCCAGAATCTCGTAGCCGATGGTGAGGGCCGACTTTACACGCGAGCTTCCCTGGCAGTAGGGGCACGGCTGACACAGAGTCCGCTCGAGTGACTGTTTCACGCGCTTTCTGGTCAGGACCATCAGGCCGAACTCATTGATCTGAATGGCCTTGGTTGGGGAACGATCCCTCTTGAGCTCCTGTTCTAGATCGGCGAACACCTTCTGTTGATTCCGTCGCTCCTCCATGTCGATGAAATCGATGACGATGATGCCCCCCAAGTCCCTCAGCCTTATCTGGTGAACGATCTCCTTGATGGCCTCCAGGTTGATGCGGGTAATCGTGTCCTCTAGTCGCTTGCTTCCGGTATAGCGACCGGTATTGACATCGATGGCCACCAAGGCCTCTGTTTGATTGATCACGATATATCCGCCCGACTTCAACCACACTTTGCTCTTCAAAGCTCGATCGATCTCCGCCTGCACGCCGTATTCGTCGAAGATGGGATAGTTCTTGGAGTACAACTTGACTCTATGAAGCATCTGCGGCTGGATCTGCTTCACGAACGCCACAACTTCCTCATAGAGCTCTGCTGAGTCGATCCGGATAGCGGAGAAATCGGGAGACAGCATGTCCCGTATGAGCTTGTGTACCAGGCCAAGGTCCCGGTGGATGACTGCCGGGGCCCGAGTCGCCTCCGCCTTGCGTCGTATCTCGGTCCATTGCGCCTCCAGGAAGCGCATGTCGGCGAGGATTGCCTCGTCGTCTTGACCGATCACCGCGGTACGCACGATGTAGCCCCCTCCGACCTTGCGATTCTTCGAGATTAGCTGGCGGAGCCGTGCACGCTCTTCGGAGGAGTCGATCTTGCGCGAAACTCCGATGTGATCGACCGTCGGCATGAACACCAGGAGTCTTCCGGGAAGGCTGATGTAAGACGTGATGCGGGCACCTTTCGTTCCAATCGGCTCTTTGGCGACTTGAACGAGGACCTCTTGACCCTCCTTCAGTAACTCATCGATGGAGTGGCTCTTGGCTGTGGCGCGAACGATCTCTCTCTCCGTCTCCGCCATCTTCTCCTCTTCCATGGTTTGGAAGGGGTCGAACTCATCCTCCAAGACGTCGGAGACATAAAGGAAGGCATCGCGTTCCAGACCAGCGTCGACGAATGCGGATTGCATCCCGGGGAGGACGCGGTTGACGCGGCCCTTGTAGAGATTCCCTACTACGCTTCGGCTACGTTCTCTCTCGACGGAAACTTCGGTGACGACTCCGTCCTCGACGATGGCGACTTTGGTTTCCTGGGGATGGTGGCTGACGATCATCTCCTTCGACATGTGTGGCACCGGCAACCCGAAACGGGGCGGAAGACCGGTTGTTTGAGGAGAAGGGAGAGGCTGGACTTCGAAACACCTGCCGGCGGCGATTCACGAACGCACGATGGCGAAGAGGTTCCCACCTCCCTAGCGCCTTCGATCGCGCGCGGGGACTCGGGCTCGGGACGGCCACCAGGCCGCTCATCCCCATCTACCTATACCACAGGCGGTCATTTCACCGACCAGGTCGCGG
>Ga0209321_10000414_pt1 | contig 27430 bp, 20 predicted proteins | sample Rifsed16ft4_FD_184012 | JGI IMG/M metagenome (GOLD analysis project Ga0209321, IMG submission 184012) | Soil microbial communities from Rifle, Colorado, USA - sediment 16ft 4 - CSP-I_5_4 (version 2) | ecosystem: Environmental > Terrestrial > Deep subsurface > Rock core/Sediment | place: Rifle...
TTCGAGCGGCCTCAATCCATAAAAAAAGTGGGCAAATGCCCACTTCTGTGGACTCTCGACTGTGCGCAACTATAGTCTAAACCATCGGCAGAGATCAAGCCCCAGTTCCGCTAGTGGAGTCGTTTGAGTCGGTTGCACCGTGTAACGCCTCCCGGGAAGCCCCCGCCCCGACTGGCTCCGCGACGATACGTCCGACCAGATCGTACGGGTGCGCTTCCGTCACCTCGACGGTCACGAAACTCCCGGGCTCCGCGTTGCCTTCGTTGATGAGAACCCCGCCGTCGATCTCCGGCGCCTGGCCCTCCGTCCTTCCTCGAAGGAGGAAGTCGGTCTCGGACGAGAGGCCCTCGACCAGCACCCTCTGCAGGCTGCCCACGCGGCGCCCGTTCCTTTCCAGAGAGACGGCGGTCTGCTGTCTCATCAACAGGTGCCTCCGTCTCCGCTTCTCGACAGCCGAGATGGCTTCGGTCGCGACGAACGCGTCGGTCGTCTCTTCGTTCGAGTAGGTGAAGACCCCCAGATGGTCGAACTCCATCTCCCGACAGAAGCTCATGAGCTCTTCGAAGTCCGCGCTTGTTTCTCCAGGAAACCCCACGATGAAGGAGCTCCGTAACCATACGCCCGGCACCGCCTGGCGGATCTTCTCGATCAGTCTCTCGTTGCTGGCTCGAGTACCTGGACGCTTCATCGCTTTCAGAATCCGATCGCTGGCGTGCTGCAGGGGAATGTCGAGATAGAGGCAGACCCGCGGCTCGCTCGCCATGACCTCCAGCACCTTCTCGTTCACCGTCGTGGGATAGGCGTAGAGGAAACGCACCCATTCCACCCCATCCACCCTGGCCAGACCACGCAACAACTGCGCCAAGCTGGGGCCGTCTTTGATCTCCATGCCGTAACGGGTGGTGTCTTGCGCGATGAGGATGAGCTCCTTCACTCCCTGCTGCACCAGGGATTCCGCTTCGGCGAGGATCGACTCCGGAGCTCTGCTCCGGTAATGACCCCGAATCTTGGGGATGATGCAAAAGGTGCAGGGATAGTCACAGCCTTCCGAGATCTTGAGATAGGCGTAGGGGCGCGGCGTGGTGATGACACGCGGAACGAGGTGATCGTAGAGATAGACCACCGAACCGTCCGCCACCAGCGATGCGATCTTCCGGTCCTCGGCCTCGGCGACGGACACGATCGACTCCAGCTGATCCAGACCCATTACCGCATCGACCTCGGGTATCTCCCGGGCGATCTCGTCGCCGTAGCGCTGCGCCAGGCATCCCGACACGACCAAACGCCGACAGCGCCCTTCCCGCTTGTATCGAGCCATCTCCAGAATCGTATCGATGCTTTCCCGCTTGGCCCGGTCGATGAAACCACAGGTGTTGACCACGAGCACGTCCGCCTCTGCCGGCTCGGCGGTCGGCTCGTATCCAGCTCGCGTCAGCTGTCCCAGCATAACCTCCGTATCCACCAGGTTCTTGGGACAACCCAAGCTCACGAACCCTATTTTTTTCATAAGGCGACGTCCAGCCTAACCAAAAAACACTGGTGTCGCAACCGCACCCTATGGCGTAAGTCGATACAGCATGCGCGGAAAAGGGATGCTCTCTCGGAGATGATCCAGCTTGCAGATCCAGGCCACCACCCGTTCGATGCCCATGCCGAAACCGGCGTGGGGCACGCTTCCGTAGCGACGGAGATCGAGGTACCAGGAGAACGCCTGTTCGGGCAACTGGTGCTCCGCGATTCGCTTCCGCAGAAGCTCCAGCTCGTGAATGCGCTGCCCGCCGCCGATGATCTCCCCGTAGCCTTCCGGGGCGAGAACGTCCACGCAGAGAGCCGTTTCCGGCCGATCGGCATCCGGTTGCATATAGAACGCCTTCACCGCGGTGGGATAGTGGGTTATGGCGACCGGGCGCTGGTAGGCTTTCGACAGCATCTCCTCGTCCTGAGCACCGAAATCCCCTCCCCACTCGACAGCTTGGCCGTTTTTCTTGAGTAGTTCGACGGCCTGGTCGTAGGTCATTCGGGGAAACGGTTTCCTCACTTGCTCGAGCGGAGCGACATCCCTCTCCAGAACCTCGAGCTCCGGCCGACGGTTTTCCAGGATCGTTTGAACCACGAAGCACAGGAGATCTTCCGCCAGGACGATGATGTCCTCTAGCAACGCAAAGGCCACCTCGGGTTCGACCATCCAGAACTCGATGAGATGGCGTCGGGTCTTTGATTTCTCGGCCCGGAACGTCGGGCCGAAGCAATAGGTACGACCCACCGACATCGCCACCGCCTCGTTGTAGAGCTGACCGCTTTGGGTCAGATAGGCCTTCTCACCGAAGTATTCGGTCTCGAAAAGCGTGGTCGTGCCTTCACAGGCGTTGGGAGTGAATATAGGCGTGTCGGCCAGGACGAAGCCTCTCTCGTCGAAGAATCTGTGGCAGGCGGAGATGATCTCATGCCGAACCCTGAGGATGGCATGCTGGCGGCGAGAGCGAAGCCACAGGTGGCGGTGATCCTGCAGAAAAGCGACGCCATGCTCCTTGGGACTGATGGGATATTCTTCTGCCAGTTGGACGACCTGTAAGTCACGGAGCTCCAGCTCGTAGCCTCCCGGAGCGCGCTCGTCTCTCCGCACCCGTCCTCGGACAACGAGCGAGCTCTCGGTGGTCAGCTGTGTCGCCCGCTCCCACTGCTCCTCGGAGACGTCCTGCTTGGAAAGGATCGCCTGGATGAAGCCCGAGCCGTCGCGAAGGACCAAGAACTGGATCTTCCCGCTGGATCGACGCTTCACCAGCCAGCCCTTGATGGTGACCTCTTCCCCGTCATGACTGGCGATATCGGCGATGTAGACGTGGCTGGCACTCATCGAGTTCGCTCCTTCACGCCAGTTCCGGCAGGTGGGCGGAAAGCACCCTTCTCAAACCGTCCCAGCGGGGATTCCGCGCCAAGTTCCTCCGCACCAGCTCCAGAGTGCCGGGCACATACCGCTTGTAAAAGGATTTTCCTCGCACCGACAGCTGGTAGCCGAATGTCCCTAGGGCCTTCAAATTGCGCTGCAGCGCGACCAGATCGAACTCCTCCTCGAGTTGCGCGAGGCCCGGGCGTTCCACCGACGCACAAAACAATTCCTTCATCTCCTCGACCAAATCGACCTCCAGATCTACGTAGGAATCGCGGAGCAGCGAGACCAGATCATAACTTGCCGGACCCATGCGCGCGTCCTGGAAATCCAGCACCACCAACTCGCCTCTCACCGCCATGAGGTTGCGGGAATGGTAGTCCCGATGACAGAGCACGCGGGGACGGACGGCGATCTCCCTGCCCAGGCGGGCGAAAGATTCTTCCAGCGATTCCGTCTCGGCGGCGGTGAGCGAGGCTCTCCGGAATCCTTCCAGGAAATGGCGCCGGAAGTAAGTCAACTCCCCGCCGAGCTTCTGCTCGTCGAAGGCGATGCGGTAGGGGAAGTAGTTCGTGCTGGTGAGCTCCGCTCCCCGGGTTTGAATCCGCGCCAGGATCCCGATTGCCTGAGAGTACAGGCCCCTCCTCGCTTCCCGGTCGGCCCGTTCCACCAAACCCTGCAGGAGCTCATCTCCGCAATCCTCCAACAACAGAATACCGTCCGCACCGGACACGTCGTGAATGATCGGAATGCGAACCGGGATTCCCTCGAACAGACGCGCCACGTTCAGGAAAGACTCTTGCTCGGGCTCGAACGGATCGGGCATCAGCGCCAGCACCCGGCGCACCTCCTCTCCGGTCTCGGAAAGAGTCAGGCGGTAGTAGCTGCGGGTGGAAGCATCGCCGGCCAACGCCTCTACCGATTGCACGCGCAGCCCGTCTTCCGACCTGCGCGTCAAGTAGTGGAGGATGCGAGGGTCGAGGTGATCCTTGTCGAGCGTTTTCACCGTCATCTCTTGATGGAGACCACCACGCAGTCGCCGGAGACCTCCCGCTCGCGCAGGAGGGTCTGATTCCGTCCGAGTCGCGCCATCACTTTCCGCACCGTACGACCGGCGGGCGGCAGGGCAACGTCGCTCGCTATCACCGAGTCCCGGAGGAGCGCCGCTTCCCCTACCGTCACCCGGTCCCACAGGACGGCCCCGTGAACTCTCGCCCCGCGATCCACACGGCAATCAGCCCCGAGTATCGACGTACCGGAGAACAGCGCCTCGCGATCGATGGATGTGCCTGGCCCGGCCACCACTAGGGTCCCGGGCGGCCAGCTGGGCGGAGGCTCCACCACCTGGGCTCGCCACCGGCTCCGGAAAATCCCTCCATGAGCTAGCTCCTGGCAGGCACGGAGGTAGTTCTCCGGCGTGCCGATGTCGAACCAAGGACTGTCCGACACGTAACCGAAGGCGCTCCCCTCCATCAAGAGCTTGGGCAGCAGGTCCACCTCCAGCCGACCGAAACGTCCGGCAGCCAAGTACTCGAAGACGGTGGGCTCCAAGACCCAAAGACCGGCAAACATGAGAGGGCTGGAAGACTCACTCTTCTTTCCGATGGAGACAATGTGACCGTCATCGGCCAAGTGGAGCTCGGTGTAACTGCTACCCTCCGGTTTGGATCGTAACAACAGAGTGGCCCGAGCCTCTTTCCTCTTATGCCAGTCGATCAAGGTCCCCAGATCGGTATCCACCACCGTGTCTCCGTTGAGGAGGACGAAACTCCCATCGGAAAGCCACTCTTCCGCCTGTTTCAAACCGCCCGCCGTGCCGAGAATCTCAGTCTCGCGCGAATAGTGAATGACTAGGTCCTTCCCCCCGTCGGATCCCGAAAGCGCGTCCACGATGCTCTGGGGCTTGTGATGCAAGTTCACGACTACTTCCCGAACCCCCGCCCGGCGAAGGAGCTCGACGGCATACTCGATGGGAGATCCTCCCAGAAGCGGTATGGCCGGTTTCGCCCAAAAGACGGTGAGGGGGCGGAGTCGTCTTCCCTCCCCTGCCGCCAGCACCATAGCCTTGATCGGCGATGACGTCGTCATCGAGATGACTCGCGATCGGGGAAAATCATGAACCGAGGCGCGGCCGGGAACTTCCGACGGTGTTCCTGGTAGAGCTCCGGGTAAGACAACACCACCGCCTGGTTCATGGTGAGCCCCCAGCTTTCCACCGCCGCCTGGATGGACTCGGTCGGTCCTTCCAGCTCGATGAAGAAGCCGATGGGAGTCTCATCCAGGCTAGCTTCCAGATCTCCCAGGACGTAGACTTGGCGGTACTTCTCATACCGAAACTGCTCCCGCAGGCCGATCGCTTGCAGGGTCCGCTCGACCGCGTCGGGGTCGGCGACGGTCGTCTCGTACTCATTGCGGTGCTTGACGTGCCCGCTAATCCGCGCCGACTCCTTGAAGGTGAGCCAGGCGGAGCCGCGGGCACGGCGGATGCGAAGCGCCTGGCCTCTTTCGCGGAGTGTGCCGTCCCCAAAGTCGAACAGTGAGTTGATCTCTAGGTAACGCTTCTCGCGAAGCCCGGCCGACGCCAGCCAGGCCTCGCCTTCCAGCCAAGACGAAATCCGCAGCTTGACTTCTCGCTCGACGCTGATTGCCAAACTAGCTTACAGGTGACGCGGTCGTGACCGGCGCGCCCTCCTCGAGCCTCACCGATACCAGCTTGGAGACCCCGGGCTCCTCCATGGTGACACCGTACATCTGATCGGCGTGCTCCATCGTCTTGACGTTGTGGGTGATGACGATGAACTGGGTGGTCTTGCGGAGCTCGCCCAGCATGGTCAGGAACCGCCCCACATTGGCCTCATCGAGCGGCGCATCCACCTCATCCAACAAGCAGAACGGAGAGGGCTTGTACCGAAAAATGGCAAACATGATGGCAATGGCGGTGAGGGCCTTCTCCCCGCCGGAAAGGAGCAAGACGTTCTGCAGCTTCTTGCCGGGAGGCTGGGCAATGATATCGATGCCACTCTCCAACACGTCCTGCTCGTCGATGAGTCGAATCCCCGCTCGACCACCGCGGAAGAGCTGCTTGAAGGTGTCCTGGAAATGCCGATTGATCCCTTCCAGTGCCTCTAGGAACCTCTGGCGCGACGTCGCATCGATTCGATGTATCGCTTTCTCGGTGGAAGCGATAGAGTCCAACAAGTCCTGTCGTTGGGTAGATAGGAACTCATGCCGGGTTTCGAGCTCGTGAAACTCCTCGTCCGCCATCGGATTCACCGGACCCATGGAGTCCAACTTGCCCTTCAGCTCGGACAGCTCCTCGCCCAGTGCCTCCTCGTCCCGGGCGAGATCGGCCGGGCTCACTACGGCGGCGGCGTCCGCCAGGGAAATTTGGTGCGCGTCCCAGAAGCTTTTTCGGAGATGGCTCATCTCCGACTCTTCCCGCGCCAGCGCGATCTCCTGGGCAGAGCGCGTCTCACGCGTGGACTCCAGTTCCTTGCGACGGAGCTTCAGCGCGCTTCCGGTAGCTTCAATCCGTTCGCGAAGGCGGCCGGTGGCCGCTTCCAGCTCCGCCAGAACCTCCCGCAACGAGTCTCTCTGGACAAACGACTGACCGAGCTCCATCTCCGACGCTGCAAGCTCCTCCCTTACAACGGATCGACGGACCACCAGCGCCACCTGCTCCTTCTGTCCAGCTTCCACGCGAAAGCGGAGCTCGCTGACGCCTTCTTGCAGTCGCTCCACATCCACTCGGACCGCTTGCACGCGTTCCCGCAGAGCGGCCACCCGGGAAGCTTCTTCCGCCGCCCTCCCTTGGAAGCGATCCACCGCGGCCCGACGCTCGGCAAGACTCGACCGTGCCTCCTCGAGCCGTGCCTCCATGCGTGCCTTGGCCTCATCCTCGGCGGAAAGCGAGGCTTCCATCTCTTCGCGTTTGTCGCGTAGGGAGCTTCGCTCCGAATCGGCACGGGCCTGCTCGCTTGCCAGCACTTGGGTCTTTCGCTCTAACTGCTTCCAATCCCCGTCCAGTTGGCGAGAACGATGCTCCAAGCCGACCAAGAGCTTATCCAGCGAGTGCTGCTCCTGGGAGACAGACGCCAAGTCTGCCTCGCGCTTCTCGAAATCGGCCTGGACCTCGCGTTGCCGAGCCTCGAGCCGCGCCAGGTCCGACGCGTTCTCCGACAGTGTCTCGCGGAGCTGACGGATCTCGCGCCGGCTACTGAGCAGACCCTCGCTTGGCCCCCCCGGACCGGCCCTTAGAACTCCGGGCGGCGCTAGGACTTCCCCACCCTGCAGACTCAGGTAGGCGACCGCCGGTTCGAGACGGAAGGCTCTCAGGGCGGCCTCCACGTCCTCGACCACGATGGCGTCGGGAAGCACTCGCGCCAAGAGCTCGGCGTTGCCATTCGTCCAACGCACGGCCTCACTGAGAGACCCCACCACACCGCTTGCCTGCTGGCGTTTAAGAGACGCCAGAGCCTCCTGAACCCCGGAAGGTGGCGCGGCCTTCGCCAGCGAGGCGATGAGAAACTCACAGCGGCCCGCGTTCTCCCTCTCTAGCCACCGTTGCGCGGCCAGGGCATCTTCCTCATTCTCCACCAGGATGCGCTGCAGCGCTTCCCCGTAGAACCTTTCGGCGGCATGCTCGAACTTCGGCTCCACTTCCAGCGAGTCCGCCATCACACCCCCGAGCTTTACTCCGAGCTCCGGCCCGGCGGTTAACAAGGCGCGGGCGCCCGCTCCGAAGTGGGTCCGGGCGGTGACCAGCTCCTCGAGCGAGGCCAGCCTACCAGAGAGGGAGGAGGCTTTCTCCCGACCCCGGACCAAGTCGCGCTCGATTTGATCTCGCTCGGTTTGCAGCTCGGCCAGCTCCCGCTCGGTGGTCTCTCGGGTGGCGGTGAGAGCCACGGCTTGGTTTCGCCGATCCGTTAGCTCGTCATCGAGCAGTCGCCGCTCACGCTCGACGCGCGCTCTCTCTGCCTCGATCTCTCGCATCTCTTCTTGAAGCTTCAAGGACTCCGAGGAGACTTTCTCTGCGTTCGCCAGAACGCCCTGCAGAAAATTGTTGAGGGTCGCGATCTTGCTGATGCGATGGAGCAGCTCGGCTCGCGCCTCCTCGATCTCACGCTCGATCTCGGCCAGCGAGGCGGTAGCGCTTGCGAGCTCCTGGCGAGTTTGGACGGCATTCCCTTCCAGAGACTTGAGGCTCTCGGTCGCCTCCTCCGCTTCGTGTCGCCGCAGCTCGAGCCGCTGCGCGGCGGGACCCAAGCGCTCTTCGAGGTCGCGGAGCTCCTGATCGAGATGGCTCTGTCGGGCATCGAAGTCCTTCAGTTGTTGTCGGTCACGAGCGATCTCATGGTCCAGCCTCTCGATTCCGATCTCCAAGCGGTGAAGCTTTTCTCGAGTCTCCTCCAGACCGGACTCCTGCTCGACCTGTCGCAGCCGTAAACGCTCCAGGTAGTTCTCCGCGGTCACCAGGCTGGTGGAGCGGCGAAGCTCCTCATCCGATACGGTTCTGAGCTCGCGGCGCAGCCGTTCGAGCCGGCCTTCGAGCTCCCGGCTCCTTCTCACCCCGGCGATCTTCTCCAAGTGACTCATGGAAGCTCTGAGCCGTTTATACCGCCGTGCCTTCCCGGCCTGGCGCTTGAGCGCGCTCATTTGCCGTTCGACTTCATAGACAATGTCGTTCACGCGCAGAAGATTTTGCTGAGCGGCCTGCAGCTTCACTTCCGCGGAGCGGCGACGCGCCTTGTACTTCGTGATCCCTGCCGCCTCCTCGATCACGCCCCGGCGGTCGGACGGCTTGCTGGAGAGAATGAGTCCGATCTTCCCCTGCTCTATGATGGAATAGGCCTTGGTTCCCATTCCGGTATCCATGAAGAGCTCCACGATGTCCCGCAGTCGGCAAGGGCTCCCGTCCAGCAGGTACTCGCTCTCGCCGGACCGGTAGAGCCTTCGCGTGACCACCGCCTCGCGGAGATCCGACCCGTTTCCGTTGATTTGGGAGAGACGGAGGTTGACCTCGGCGAAGCCCACCGGAGCGCGGCGCTCGCTGCCATTGAAGATGAGGTCCTCCATCGTCTGGCCCCTCAGGCTCTTGGCACTTTGTTCCCCAAGTGCCCAGCCGATGGCGTCGGAGATGTTGCTCTTTCCACACCCGTTGGGCCCCACGATGGCGGTAACCCCTTCGTGGAAGGAAAGTTCGGTGCGCTCACCGAAGCTCTTGAAACCGATGATGTCGACCCGCTCTAGCCTCATTTTGGCTTGTGAGGAGGGGAGTTTAGCACAGCTGGAGATGGGCGTTCAACGAGGAAGGCGCTAGATGTGGTGGAAAGGGGGCTCTCAGCCCACTACATCTATCTCTGGCCAGGGCTATAGCCCGGGCTCCGCCATTGGCCCTGGCGGAGGGCATGTGTTAATTTGGGGCAGCCCTTCGAAGGAGCATCGCTTCCGCGTCCTCGCCGGCCCATGCTGCGTATCCTCGATCGCTATACCCTGCGTGAGATCGGCCCGACGTTCGCCCTGGGGCTGGGAGTCTTCACGTTCGTTTTCCTCTTGAACGAGATCCTCCGCTACGCCCAAATCTTGATCACGCAGGGAGCCAGTTTTCGCCACGTCATGGGCATCCTGGGCAACCTGTTGCCGAGCGTTCTGTGTCTGACGATTCCCATGGGAGTGCTCTTGGGAATCCTCATCGCGCTCGGTCGGCTGGCCGCCGACAGCGAGATCACCGCGCTCCGGGCGAGCGGCGTGAGCCTCTATCGCCTGCTTCGTCCCATACTTACCGCGGCTCTTCTCGGTTGGATGGCGACGTCCTACCTGATCATCAACGTTCTTCCGGACTCGAACCAAGCGGTTCGAACGCTTCTGTTTCAGGTCATCGCCTCCAAAGCTCGGACGGACATTCGTCCACGCGTCTTCTACGACACGCTCTTTCCGAACTTCATGTTCCTAGTGATGGACACTCCCTCCGGGGAGAGTGACTGGCACAACGTTTTCCTTGCCGACGTCACGTCTGCCAGCGCTCCCCGAATCACGCTCGCCCGAGCCGGGCAACTGGTGGTCGACTCCGATCAGCGAACCGTCAACTTCTATCTGAGGGACGGAGAAAGTCACCAGGTGACCTACAACCACCCCGGCGAGTACGACCTACAGACCTTTTCCGAGACCGTCCTCCCGTTGGCGAACGAAACCTTCTTCCCGCCCGAGGACACCGACGTGCCTCGCGGGGCGAGGGAAATGGGAATGCGGCAGCTCTATCAGTCCTATCAAGAGTCGAAGCTCCCCGTCTATTTGGTGGAGATTCACAAGAAGTTCTCGATCCCTTTTGCCTGCTTCGTCTTCGCCGTGCTCGGCCTGGCGCTGGGGATTCGCAACCGTCGAGAGGGGCGCTCCTGGGGTTTCGTGGTGAGCATCGCGGTGATTTTCGTGTACTACGTCCTCATCCAATTAGGGGACGGTATGGCCACGCAGGGCAACCTGGCGCCGTCGCTGGCGATGTGGGTACCCAACGTGGTGTTGGGCATCGTTGGCTTGGCCCTCTTGATCCGCAACGCCCGTGAAGCCTCTCCGGCCATCCCGCTCTTCGCCCGAAGTGCCAGAGCGCTCATGGCGAGACTCCGAGCGATGGTGGGGCGGCACCGACCCGCTGTGGCCTCCCAGGACAGGCCCGTTCGCCTCGGTTCGCGACCGGTGGTCAGGATCCGCATTCCCCGGATGGTAGTTCGGTTCCCGAATACGCTCGATCGCTACATTTCCCGCGAGTTCTTTCGCTATTTCCTTCTGGTGCTGGGGGCCCTGGTGGTCGTCTACGTCCTGGGACTGCTGGTGGACGTCATTCCGGCCGCCATCGAGAACAGAGTCAAGGGAAAACTGGTGGTCGACTACGTCGGCAACGAGCTGCCGCAAGTCTTGTTTCACATGCTGCCCTTGGCAACGCTGATGGCCACGCTCATCAATTTCGCTCTACTCTCCAAAACCAGTGAGCTCACCGCCGCCAAGGCTGGCGGAATCAGCATGTATCGCGTTTCCATTCCCATCGTCCTCATCGGATTCCTGGTGAGCCTCGGCTGTTTTGGAATCCAAGAATACGTTCTTCCCTACACCAACCGCCGGGCGGCGGAGCTGCGGGATGAGCTCAAGGCCCGTCCAGTGCAAACGCACAATCTGCTCAACCGGCGCTGGATGCTAGGACAAGGCGGGCGTATCTACAACTATGCCTACTACGACCCCCCACAGCGGCTGTTCAGCGGGCTGGCCGTCTACGAGTTCGATCGCGACCGTTTCTCCCTCACCGGACGGTTCTACGCAAGAACGGCGGCATGGGATCCCGCATCCGCCAGCTGGATCTTACGCGACGGCTGGCTCCGGCACTTCACCGAATCTGCGGGTATCGAGCGCTTCCATGAGCTCAGCATGCGGTCCATGGAGCCGCCCGACTACTTCACCAAGGAGCTCCGGGAGTCGAGCCAAATGACCTATTTGGAGCTCACCGAGTACATCGATGAGCTGAGCCAAGCCGGTTTCGACGTCATCCGCCTGAGAGTCGCGCTGCACAGCAAGGTCTCGTTCCCACTGGCGGCTCTGGTGACGTTGCTGATCGGAGTTCCTTTCTCCTTCACGCCCGGCAAGAAGGGAGCTCTTTACGGCATCGGCATCGCTATCGTTGTCGGCTTGACTTACTACATCACTACCCGCGTATTCGCATTCATGGGGGACTCGGCGATCCTGCCTCCGCTTATGGCCGCCTGGGCCCCCAACGTTCTCTTTGGAGTCGCGGCGCTCTACGGCCTCTTCACCGTAAGAACCTAGGGAGTGGAGGCGCACAACTCGAGGTCTCGGATCTCGATGACCCCGGAAGCTCCCGGCCGGGTGTTACCCGCATCCAAAACGAAGAACAGTCCTCGCACCCGGTCGAGGTCGAGAGTCCCGTCCGAAGTCTCACTGATGCTGCGAAGACTGTCGAAGGGGATGACGATTTCTCGCCACTCCGGTGCGGACTTGAAGGAGCCGGCCCACCATTCGGTGTCTTCCTCGGAGGCCCCGGGTCGAGCGTCTCGGATCTGGAAAGACACGCGATAGACGTCCTTCCCCCACACCTGGAGCCGGATGGCATCAAACCCACTGAGGTCGCGAGGGGTACGGTCCCCCACCGAGCACCAGACATAAGGGCGTTGGTCGGACGGTTCGGAAAGGCGAAAATCGATGCGGAAGGATCCCCGGGAAGACTCCGCGGCCGCCTCGTCCATCCGCGAAGCCGGATCGTGCTCGGCGTGAAAAGCCATCCGCCAGGGAGCGTTTCCCACCGCCTGGCACGCCATCTCGGCTGTGGAGACAGGCTGCGGGAAGTCTCTTTTTAGAGCTGCCCGCCGCTCGATCTGTTCTTCGGTCAAGACGAAGATGGGATTGGAGACGATCCACGGTTGCTCCCGGCCCCCGGGAACGAAAATGGGATCGAGATGCGCCTCGGCCCGGTAGACCCCTGGTTCCTCCACACCGAGCGAGAGCGTGCCGTGGGAAGTTTCGGACAGAATGGCCCCGTCTCTCAGGATCCGAAGCCGCGTGCCGTCGGGCGCTTGGATCGAGGCGACTAATCGAATCCCGCCGGCATCGACTAAGTTCGCGGGAACATGACTTCCCATGGGCCACTCCCGAGAGCCTCCTTGGGCGAAGAAGCTGAAGCGCGAGCCGTCCGCAATCCCGTCGAAACTCATGTAGCCCTGGCCGCGCTCGAGGGCCCGGTAGATCGACTCGCGATCGCGATCCGCGTCTCCCACCAGGGGTCCGTCCAGCACCAGGTGGTTGCGAGCCGTTTGGAACACCTGTCGGTAGCTCGGCCAGGGCAGATGGACGTCGCCAAAAAGGTTCACCCGACCGTGCGCATCCAGTCCGGCCCACGCCACCAGATCGCGCTCGGCGAGAATACTGTCCCATTTCTCGACGAGCTGGGGATCCCATTCCAAACCGGCGGCCAAGCCACGTCGCGAGGAGAACGGATGGACGAGCGCCGCCACGCCCACCCGGTAAGCACTCTGGCCGCTCCAACCGGTAAAAAAATTGAAAAGCTCGATGCCGGTAAGCCCGGGGAGCCTCCACCCGGTCCAGGTGAAGTTGGGGCGGCGCGCATAGGGATGAGCGGCGAGCGAGAACCCCTTCATCTCGTCGATGTCCCGGAGCACCTCCCCGGGCTCGGTTCCGAAACGCAACACGGGATCCGGAATCTGGAGGGCCAGAACGTGCCCTCCCTCAGTCGAGATCTCGCTTCCCACCAGCAGCATGACCCCGTCGATGTACCCCTCCCCCTCTTTGCTCAGTGCATCGGGGTCGCCGTGATCGGACAGCACCACGAAATCGAGGCCTGCTTCACGGGCGGCTCGGGCAATAGCGGGCACGTCCGCTGCACCATCGGAGTAGCTGGAATGAACGTGAAGGACTCCCACCGCGCGACGTCCGGCGTCCGGGAGCGGATCGCCGGACGGAAGCGCCGGCACGTCACGGGGAAGGCTCATGACGACGGCGATGGCGGCGGTGGCCAAGAGAACGAGCAAGCCGAGAGTCGCCCGGAGCAGGAATCTCATCCCCTGGGTATACCACGCCCCAGCGAGATCTTCAGGATCCTAAAGAGCTTAGGTTCCTTCCTCCCAGCCCGACAGGTATTGTTGCTGCTCACCCGTCAAGTGGTCGATGGTGATTCCCATGGAGCCGAGCTTGAGGCGTGCGACCTCTTTGTCGATCTCCTGGGGAACGGGATAGACCTTCTTGCTGAGCTTGCCGGAGGTTCCGGCGTTCTTGGCCAGGAACTCGGCGCTCAGCGCCTGGTCGGCAAAGCTCATATCCATCACAGTGGCGGGATGGCCCTCGGCCGCCGCCAAGTTGATGAGGCGTCCCTCACCGAGCAGATAGAGGCGTTTGCCGCCCTTCAGAGCAAACTCCTCGACGAAGGGGCGCACCAAGCGGCGAGATGAAGCCAGGCTGGCCAGGGCCTCGATGTCGATCTCCACATTGAAATGGCCGGAATTGGCCAACACCGCCCCGTCCGGCATGCGCTCGAAGTGCTCGCGACGCAGCACCGCCTTGTTTCCCGTCACCGTCACGAAAACCTTCCCGATGGTAGCCGCCTTCTCCATCGGCATGACGTCGAACCCGTCCATGAGGGCCTCGATGGCTCGGGTCGGATCCACCTCGGTCACGATGACGCGCGCCCCGGCACCGCGCGCTCGCATGGCTAGTCCGCGGCCGCACCAACCGTAGCCGGCGACCACCAAGGGGAGCCCAGCCAAGAGCAGATTGGTGGCGCGAATGATTCCATCCAAAGTGCTCTGGCCAGTTCCGTAGCGGTTATCGAACAAGTGCTTGGTGTCTGCATCGTTCACGGCGATGATAGGGTAGAGCAGGACGCCGCTCGCCTCCATGGCCTTCAGCCGGATGACTCCGGTCGTCGTCTCCTCGGTCCCCCCCAGGATCTGGCCGGCCAGATCCTGGTGCTCTTTGATGATGGCGGTGACCAGATCGGCGCCGTCGTCCATGGTGATATGGGGCCGGCTGGCAATGGCGGCTTTGATGTGCCGATAGTAGGTGTCGTCGTCTTCACCCTTGATGGCGTACACCGGGATCCCGTAATCCTTGACGAGAGAGGCGGCCACGTCGTCTTGCGTGGAAAGAGGGTTGGAAGCACAAAGCGTCACCTCCCCTCCCCCTTCTTTCAAGGTGATCGCTAGATTGGCCGTCTCGCTCGTTACATGCAGGCAACCAGAGATTCTGAGGCCTGACAAGGGTTTTTCCTTCGCAAATCGTTTGCGAATGTGTCCCAATACCGGCATGTTACCGTCCGCCCACTCGATGCGAAGTTTCCCCGCCTGGGCGAGCCCGATGTCTTTAATATCCGAACGCGATGTGGCAGTGGTCATTTTTCTACTTGCTCCTACAGTCCAGCGTCTTTACGGAGCGCCGCCGCCTTGTCGGTCTTTTCCCAGGTGAACTCCGGCTCGCTACGACCGAAATGCCCGTAGGCGGCGGTCTTCCTGAAAATCGGCCTCCTCAAATTGAGACTCTCGATGATCTGTCGGGGAGTGAGCGCGAAGTGAGCTCGGATCAGCTCACCAATTTTCTCTTCGCTCACCTTTCCCGTTCCAAAGGTATCCACCATGATGGAGACCGGCTCCGGGACGCCAATGGCGTAGGCCAATTGGATCTCGACTTTGTTGGCCAGTCGCGCGGCGACGATGTTCTTGGCGATGTTCCGCGCCATATAGGAAGCGGAGCGATCGACTTTCGTCGGATCCTTGCCCGAGAAGGCTCCCCCGCCGTGGCTCCCCACGCCACCGTAGGTGTCGACGATAATCTTGCGGCCGGTTACGCCGCAGTCGCCCATGGGGCCGCCGATGACGAAACGCCCGGTGGGGTTGATGAAGTACTTGGTGTTCTTGTCGAGTAAGTTCGCAGGCACGACGTGCTTTATGACCTGTTCCTTAATATCCTCACGAAGGGTCTCGTTCTTCACGGAATCGGAGTGTTGCGCAGAGATGACCACCGCCTCGATTCGGACGGGCCGACTCCCTTCGTACTCCACCGTCACCTGGCTCTTACCATCGGGACGCAGGTACTCGAGAATCTCCTTTTTCCTGGCTTCCGCCAGGCGCTGCACTAGCTTGTGCGCCAACATGATCGGCATGGGCATCAGCTCTTCCGTCTCGTCACAAGCGTAGCCAAACATCAGTCCCTGATCCCCGGCGCCGCCCGGATCGACGCCCTGAGCGATGTCGGGAGACTGCTCCTTGATGGCGGAGATGACTCCGCAGGTCTCGCAGTCGAAACCGAACTTGGCCCGGGTGTAACCTACATCGCGAATCGTGTTCCGCACAATCGCAGAGAGATCGGCGTAGGCTTTGCTCGTTATCTCACCGGCGATGATGGCGAGCCCGGTGGTCACCATGGTCTCGCAAGCGACACGAGAGTTAGGGTCATCCTTGATGAGGACGTCGAGTATCGCGTCCGAGATCTGATCCGCTATCTTGTCAGGATGGCCTTCGGTAACCGATTCGGATGTAAAAAGGTGCTTACCGTCCTTACTCATCTATGCCTCCATGTTGCTCTTGCTCTTTCGGATCGGCTGCGGCAAAGCTGTCTCTTGTAGCATACCCCTGAAGCCAGGTCAAAGTCGGCTCAAGAAGAGAGACGCGCCGACACCCAAGGGAAGCCGGTTTTCCGCTTCCCCGGTGGGCGGGGCAGGACCAACCCCCCAGCTGCTTGAATCCCGGCTCTCTTTTAGGTTCAATCGGCTTCGAGTGCATCCGAGAACCCCAACTGCCCCGCGGCGCCCCTACCCCGGGCGAGCCGACCTCGCTCGCCGTACTCCCCGTTCCAGGAATCCAGATCGGCAATCCGGGTGGACCGTCTTCCGCGATCTCTTGGTTGCATCGGCTCTGTTTGCCATGGTGACGTTGGCGGTGACCTATCCCTTGGCTCTTCACCCGGCAAGCCTGGGACGCTTCGACAATGGAGACGCTCGGCTGAACGCCTGGGCGATGTCGTGGGTCGCCCATCAAGTGGTTCGAGATCCGATTCATCTTTTCGAGGCCAACACGTTTTACCCTCTGCCACGTACTCTGGCCTTCTCGGAGCACCTATTCGTGCCCGGCCTGATGACTCTGCCGCCTCTCTTGCTCACCAACGACCTCGTTCTGTCTTACAACTTGGTCTTGCTGTTCTCCATCTTCCTGTCGGCGCTGGGAATGTATCTGCTGACCTTCTCCCTCACCGGCAGCCGCCTGGCGGGCATTCTTGCCGGCATCTTCTTTTCGTTCGCACCTTTTCGATTCAACCGCCTGCCCCATCTTCAAATGCAGCTCTATGCCTTTCTTCCTTTGGCCCTCCTCTGTCTCCACCGTTTCCTGGAAACGGGCAAGCGCGTCTGGGCGTGGGGCTGCGCCGCCTTCTTCGTGTTACAGGTTCTCTCCGGAACGTATCTGGCGGCCATGGCCGCGGTGGCGCTCCTGGTCGCCGCTCTAATCCTCACTCCGGGCTCGGGAAGGTCGAGAAAGGAGCTCCAGAGCCTGGTGTTGGCATTCGGGGTGTCCGCGCTGTGCATCTACCCCTTCGCTCGTCCCTATCTATGGGTGAACAGCCATCTGGGCATCGAATGGGATCTTGCTGGAATAGGAACTATGTCGGCAACGCCGCAAAGCTATTTGGCGTCTTCCAGCCGCCTGTATCGCGCATTCACCGACGATCTGATCGAGGAGACGGAGAGTAGAGATTTCCTCTTCCCCGGCCTGACGCTTCCCGTTTTGGGATTGGTAGGATGGATCGTGCTACTCACCGGCCAGGGAGCGAATGCCCGTCCCCGAGCCACCGCGCTTTGCTACCTGGCCATCGCCTCGGCCGGCTTCCTGCTCTCCCTGGGGCCACACACGCCGCTCTACGGGTTTCTCCACGAGCATCTGATCTTTTTTCGGGGCCTTCGTGCACTGAGTCGATTCGCGCTGCTCCCGTTGCTCGGTCTCAGTCTGCTGGCGGGGCATGCGGTGGGCTGGCTTTTCGGAGATCGGGGTTGGTTGCACGACCGAAGGTGGGTGGCGTCGCTCATCGGCTTGTTCTTCCTCGCCGAGTCGACCGTCCTGCCCTATCCGTTCGAACCGTTCCGGGATGACCCTCCGGAGGTCTACGCCTGGTTGGCCGAGGAGGCGGAGCCCGGCCCCATGGTCGAGCTTCCCTTTCTCGTCCTCGACACCCGATACATGTTCTGGGCGAGACACCACGGGTTTCGCGCTACCTTAAACGGCGATAGCGGCTTCGTTCCCCCGTCTCACCGCTGGCTGAAGAATCTCTTCCTCCGGTTTCCTTCACCCGATTCGATCGCCACTTTGCAGAGACTGGGTGTTCGTTACGTCGTCCTCCACCTCGGTGCCTACCGGGACCAAGCTCTCATCCGTCTGCTGAATGGGCTGGAGAGCCACCGTGCCGAGCTCCTGAAAATCCGAGACTTCGGCCGCGACATGGTGGTCGAGGTGATCCCTCCCAAGAACGAGGCTTCGCCTCCCCACCCCCAGGTCGTCCTTCCCACCATCGGCGAGCCTTCTAGGAAAATCCCGGAACGAGAGAGTTCCGTCGAAGAAGTCATCATCTCCTTGGAGTCGCCCAGCCAAGTGACCGGGATCCGCTTGACGTACGGCCGTATCCCGCAGTCTCCCGTCACCAGGGTCGAGCTACTCCTGCCGGCCCGTCCCGGTGACTCAGCTGACGATGACGACGGGTGGGAGGAGGCATGGATCAGCCCACCGGATTGGCCGGCGCTGACGGAGCTCATACTCGGGCTGCTCGAGCATCCCGCTCAGGGATCGCAAACCCTGAGCTTCCAGGTGCCCGAATCCTTCCAAACGTTTACTACCGACACCGTCAAGCTTCGTCTGACCGGTTACCAGGGCCCTCCCGACGTGGCCGCCATCGAGATTCTCGGGGCGGACGATCCCAGCTGAGATACAATGGTCGTCTCGGCGAACGGATGAAAGAGCGCGAAGTTTCTGAGACCGGCAGCGACCCGACCCCGTTGGAGAGCCGGCTGAAGCTGGAAATTCAGCCCCAGCCGGACGCCACCACTTGCGGGCCCACGTGTCTGCAGGCCGTCTACCGATACTATGGCCTCGATCTGTCGCTCGAGCGGGTCATCCAGGAAGCCGGCCGTCTTCCGGAGGGCGGAACGCTTTCCGTGCTCTTGGCTTGCCACGCTCTCGAGCATGGCTTGAGAGCCACCATCTACACGTACAATCTCCAGATCTTCGACCCGACCTGGTTTGGCCCGGACGAGCCCGACTTGGCCGAACGACTCGAAGCTCAAAGGGCCTTCAAAAGGTCGGAGAGACTCACTCTAACAACGGACGCCTATCTGAATTTCCTCGAGCGAGGCGGTTCGATTCGTTTCCAGGATCTCACGCCGGCTCTCATCCGGAGATACCTCAAACGGTCCACTCCGATTCTCACCGGACTCAGCGCCACCTATTTGTACCGATCCGCCCGAGAATGGGGACCCGACGACGAGTACGATGACGTGAGGGGCGAGCCTTCCGGCCATTTCGTGGTTTTGTGTGGATACCATAAGGAGCAACGCCGGGTCCTGGTTGCCGATCCCTGGTTCCCCAATCCGATAGCAGAGGGCCATTACTACCAGGTTAGTATCGATCGGCTGATTGGAGCGATTCTCTTGGGCATCCTGACTTATGACGCGAATTTCCTTATCCTGGAACCCTCTCGCCGAGCTCCCTCGACTCCATGCCCAGCCTGATCGTCGTCGACAACCCCAAGCACTGGCCGTTCGATATCCCCGGAGTGGAAGTCGTCGACGCTCGCACTTACCTTACCCATCAGGAATACGGTGAAATTCGCGGCGTTAAAGTCTTCAACCTATGCCGATCGTACCGGTATCAGAGCGTCGGCTACTACGTGACGCTGCTGGCGGCGGCGCGAGGACACAAACCCCTGCCCAGCATCGCAACCGTCCAGGATCTGAAGACCCAAAGCGTCATTCGATCCGTTTCCGAGGAGCTCGACGAACTGGTGCAGAAGAGTCTGGCGACGATTCAGTCGAAGCGGTTCCCCTTCAGCATCTATTTCGGCCGGAACCTGGCCAGGCGCTATGACCGACTGGCCTGGCATCTATTTAGCCTCTTTCCGGCGCCACTCCTCCGTGCCCAATTCGTTCGCAACGACAAGTGGCAGCTCCGCACCGTCCGAGCCATAAGCACCGACGAGGTTCCCGAGAGTCATCGCCTGTTCTTGCTGCAGGCGGCGACGGACTATTTTGCCGGACGGCGAGCTCGACCGCCCAAGAGGTTCACCGCGAAGTACGACGTTGCCATCCTGGTCGACCCCTCGGAGGAGACCCCGCCATCGGACGAAGCCGCCATCAAGCGGTTCATCAAGGCCGGAGAGGGAATGGGCCTGCGCGTCGAGGTCATCGAGCGTGATGACTACCCCAGAGTGGCGGAGTACGACGGGCTCTTCATTCGAGCCACCACCGCGGTCGACCACCATACCTACCGGTTCGCCAGACGGGCGGCGGTTGAGGGTCTGGTGGTGATCGACGATCCGGAATCTATCATCAGATGTACGAACAAGGTCTTCCTGGCGGAGCTGCTGGCTCGCCATCGCATCCCCACGCCCAAGACCATGGTCATCCATCGCGACAACGTGCAGAACATCGTAAAGGAATTGGGGCTTCCCTGTGTTCTAAAACAACCCGACAGCTCGTTCTCCCGGGGCGTGGTCAAGGTCGACAGCGAGGCAACCCTGTCGGAGCAAGTGGAGAACTTCTTGTCAGACTCCGAACTGGTCATCGCCCAAGAGTTCCTGCCCACTCCTTTCGACTGGAGAATCGGTGTCCTCGACGGAAAGCCTCTTTACGCCTGCCAATACTTCATGGCGCGAGGGCACTGGCAAATCTACAAGCACGCCGTGTCGGGGGCACCCAAGGAAGGAGACTTCAAGACGCTGCCCGTCGAGCTGGCGCCCCGCCGGCTGACGCGAACGGCGCTGAAGGCGGCCAATCTCATTGGCAATGGACTCTACGGCGTCGACCTCAAGGAGATCGGAGACGAGTGTTATGTCATCGAAGTGAACGACAATCCGAGCATCGAGTCGGGAGTCGAGGACCAGGTTCTTCGCGAGGAGCTCCACCAGCGCATCATGAGCGTCTTCCTCCGCCGAATCGAACTGAAGAAGATGGGTATTCCTGTCGAATGAGATCTTCCAGGCCTCTCCACCTGTTCGAGGGTTTCGGTGTCGAGCTGGAGTACATGATCGTGGACCGGGATTCGCTTGCCGTGCTCCCGGTCTGTGACGACCTGTTGTGGGCCTCGGCGGGAGCTCCGGTGTCGGAGGTGGAGCGTGGAGTCTTCGCGTGGTCCAACGAGCTGGTTCAACACGCCATCGAGGTAAGAAACACCGAACCGGTGCCGCAACTAGCTCCCTTGGCCTCGGGCTTCCAAGCCGAGGTGCGTGCCCTGAACCGTGCCCTGGAGCCGTTCCATGCCAGGCTCATGCCGGGTGGGATGCACCCTTGGATGGATCCGGCGCGAGAGACCCACCTGTGGGAGCACGAGTATCAGGAGATCTACCAGAGCTTCCATCGCATCTTCAATTGCCGGACTCACGGTTGGGCCAACGTGCAGAGCGTGCAGCTCAATCTGCCCTTCGGAAACGAGGAGGAGTTCGGCCGACTCCATGCCGCGGTGCGGCTCCTCCTTCCCATCCTACCTGCTTTGGCCGCCAGCTCCCCGATCATGGAGGGGAAGGTCACCGGCCTCAGCGACAACCGGTTGGAGATCTCCCGGACCAGCGCCGCCAAGATAGCCGCCATCACCGGCCGGATGATCCCGGAGCCGGTATTCTCTTTCAGCGATTACCAGACGATCATTCTTCAAAGGATGTACCGGGACATCTCCCCCTATGACCCGAAGGGGGTTCTCCAACACGAATGGCTCAACGCGCGAGCCGCCATCGCCCGATTCGACCGGAGCGCCATCGAGGTTCGCCTCATGGACATACAGGAGTATCCGGCCGCCGACATCGCCATCTGTCGAGCCGCCACCGGGGTACTGCTCGCCTTGGTCGGCGAACGATGGACCAGCCTGGCGCTCCAGCAATCTTGGGAAACGGAACGATTGGAGAGCATCCTTCTGGCAACGGTGCGAGATGCCGACCGGGCCGTCATCACCGATCGCGCCTATCTCGAGGCCTTCGGCTTCCCGGGCGCCCGGTCGACGGCAGAGGAGCTTTGGCGACACCTGGCAAGAGAACTGGACATAGCCAGTGAGCCGCTCCAGCTCATCCTCGATAGAGGTCCTCTGGCTCGCCGCCTCCTCGCCGCCTTGGGCGACCATCCTGACCGCAGCAGGTTTCAGACGGCCTATCAGGAGCTCTGTCATTGTCTCGAGTCTGGAACGCCTTTCGGGGGATCGGGTGATCGGAAGGACGGGCGCACTACTGGTGCTCCGGACACCGCCGAGATCACTCGACCACCACGAGAAGAATGACAGGGAGGGACGTCTTCCATGGGATTTCTAGAAACACTGCCCATCTGGTTCTTGGCTGGACTCATTTTCTCCCTCAGGATTTTCGATGTTTCACTCAGCACCATGCGAACCATCTCGGTTGTCACCGGCCGGATCCGATTCTCGGTGTTCCTCGGCTTCGTCGAGATCCTGGTGTGGGTAACGGCTATCTCCCAAGTCATTCTGCGGGTCAGAGAGCATCCGGTGCTGGCAGTGGCGTACGCCGCCGGTTTCGCCACCGGAAACGCCTTCGGCATCGTCCTGGAGCGCAAGCTCGCACTGGGACGGTGCGTCCTTAGGCTGATCTCGCCTCGGGGAGAGTCCATCGCCGAGGCGATCGGCCCTTTCGGCGATATTGTCGGCACTTTTCGAAGCGAGCACCGGGGAGTGACCAAGACGCTGGTCTTCGCGACCCTGGCCCGCCGAGACCTTCCCGCCGCCCTAGAAAGGGCGAAGGAGATCGATCCCCACCCTTTTTACGTCGTGGAGCGCTTTTCCGAGACGAGCCAATTGGGCCCCTTGCCCCATCCCACCGGTTGGCGAGCGGTCTTCAAGATGAAGTAGGGGGGCCGAACTCATACCCGAGCCTCCGGCGAACCTCCTGGAGACGCTCCATGAGATCTTTTCGATTCTCCGCCCCGACGTTGACGATGCCGTAACGGTAGCTCACGCCGTCCTCGAGTCTCTCGAAATCAGAAAGCACCTGGCCGGTCTCACACTCGTTCCATATAAGCGTCGAGGGAAACCCGGACTCGACTTCTTCGATGAGCTCCCCATGGGGAGCGTGGATCACTCGGACCGGCTGGAAAACGCGCAACGGGAAGCTGGAAGCAACCCGGAAATCGCCCCTGCCACGGAGGATCACGGGTTTCGCACCGGTGGCGACCGCCAGAGCGACCTGGTAACCGTTGATGCCGTCGACCTTCTGGTAGAGGTCCGCAAACTGTCCACAAAGTCGGGGATTGACTTCGACGATCGAGACGCGATCCCGCTCCTCGTCGAAGATCATCTCGATATTGAAGAGCGAATTCGTGAGCCCGAGTTGCCTGATGACCCGCTCCGCCACGTCCACCATGCGGTCCTGAACCTGCGCCGGCAGAGACGAGGGGTAGTCGAATCTCACGAAACTGTCCGTCCCCTCATGCTTCACCGAGTCCACGATTCCCAGCATCTCTACTTTGCCGTTGACGCTCACCCCTTCTACCGTCGCCTGCCGGCCGCGCAACAGTTCTTCAGCGATGAAGTAGCTTCCGGTGATTTCGAAGCTCGTCAGCTCGCGAACGAGCTGGTTGAAAATGAAGACGTAGTTCTCGATAAACTCCTTCACCGCCGCGCTCTCCAAGAAGGCCGCTAGCTCATCAGGGCCGTGGATTTGGCGCGTCATGACAGAGAAAGCGCCTTTGACCGGCTTGATGTAGCAGGGGTAGTCGATTTTCCTTAAGACGTCGTGGTAGTCCTTCGGATCGACGAGGCGAAAATCGGCAGTCGCCTTGGGAGCCGCTTCTCTTTGTGCCAGCCGGGAATAGTACTTGTGCGAGCACCGCATGATGGTTTCCGCCGAAGAGCCCGGCAAATCAAGCCGGGAGGCTATCGCTCCCGCCACCGTGGCCCCCGGGTAGTCACTCGAGCTCATGACACCGTCGATTTCACCTCTATACGTCTCGGCTGCTCTTGCGATAAAGGATAGGATGTCGTAGTCCCACGGACAGTCTTCATCCCGCGGCTCGGCAAAGGTCACTTCGAACTGTTCCCCCCGCTGGGGTCGACTGGTAAACAACTGTTTGCGGTCAACAGCGTTCGGGAAGACCAGCAGCACCTTCTTCACGTCCTCATGCTAGCTCTTCTGGTCACGGGCAGTCGAGGCCACTTATCCGGGTCATTTCTTACAGTCCGTCCCCACCGCCGGCCCGAGGCAGGAACCAGATCCTGCGAGCCCAGCAAGAACGGAGACGGCGAACCGGAGGGTGGTTAGTGGTTCGTCTGCAGAAGAGGAAATCCGGGCGTAGAAACGGATTCGATCGCACTCTTCACTCGATAGTAGAGGATACCCTCGACGCCGAATCGGCTCCAGAGATCGATGGCTCCTTGGGATCCTGCCACCAACCCAGCGGTGGACAGCGCGTCCACTCTCATCCCCTCGCCCACATTCCCCACCACCGTGGCGGAGACAGAGTCTCGAACCGGCCACCCCGTACTCGGATCGATAATCTGCGAGAGCCACTCTCCCTCGACCTGGAAACCCTGCTGGTCGCTTCCCGACGTGGAGACGCAACCTTGGTGAATCTCGAACGTGGCAGGCCGCACTGCATTCCTGATAGTGAAAGCAGTTGTCCTGGAATCCTCTTTGTTGAAGAGACACACACTGCTCTCCCCTAGATCGACGACCGCCCAGATAGCACCCGCCGCCTCGAGCGTGGAGAGGGCGCGATCCACTGCATAGCCCTTGGCGATTCCTCCCAGATCGATCTCCACTCCGTTTTGCCCCAGCCAGAGCGTGCTCGCCCGTGGGTCCAATCTGAGATGCCGGAATCCCACCTTCGCCCGGGCGATGGCGAGCTCGCCGGGGCCGGGAACGGCGGGATCTCCGCGATGGAAGCCCCAGAGCCTCACCAAGGGTCCGACGGTGGGGTCGAAAGCGCCTCGCGAGGCCTCGGCAATGCGCATCGACTCGGCGAGAACCTGGAATGTGGACTCGGAGACCACCAGGGGAAAGGCTACCGGTTGCCGATTGATCCGACTGAGCTCACTGTCCTCCCGGTAGAGGCTCATGAGGAGATCGACCCCTTCGATTTCTTGATAGGCCTGGCTGATGGCCTTATCGAGCTCCCGCTCCTCGAGTCCGCAGGCCTCGAGAGTAGTGACCATCCCCATCACGTAGAAGGACTGTTGGCGACAATACGGAGAGTCGAATGACGACGCTGCGCCGATTATCCAGAACAAAAGCAGGAGAAAAGGAAACACGATTTCCCTTCACGCTCAAGAAATGGATCTTGCCGATCCCAACGAGACGAGCTTATCGTCGTCGTCGAGCTCCCGCGGCACCAGCCCCTCTCCGGCGACAGCCCGTCCGTTGGGGCGATGAGACGACGAGCTACACCAAAGCCCCCACCCGATGATGCAGATCAAGACGCCCAGAAAGCTCTGCAGGCCGAGGAAGCCCAGCACTTTTACCAGTGCCAGCTCGGGACTCACGAAGCGAACGAGCCACCCTCCCGCTTCCGAAGCGATGGCGGCGGTAAAGGTGCCCCAGATGAACACAAGCTTCACGCCCTTGCCAAACGGCGCAAAAATGACCAGATGGGTCAGAAGAAGAAGTACCACCGCCATCATCGCCAGGTGTGCGTGAGTGACTTCCACCATCGAGCCCACCGTGCGCGGAGGCAGGAATCCCTCTTCCGAGCCGTTGTAGTACGCGACCACCGAACCTGGACTGAGACCCATCTTCGAGAGGTAGAGAGCGAGGTTGGTTACCCAGAATCCAGAAAGCAGCACCAGCGTGAGACCGATGGTCAATCGCATCAGGGGATGATTTTGAAAGCCGCCCGATTCCATGTATTTCACGATTCGTTTTCTCCAACCAGAACCGCATGGAGGGCGAGGGCCCGGCGGACGGTGGCCGCCAAGGCTCGCACGGTAAGCGTGGCGCCGGTGACCCGCACCAGATCGCGGCCCACCATCAGGTCGTCGCTGAGGTTCTGATCGTTCAATCGATCCAACCAACTCTGTCTGACCTTGTAATCTTCCGGCTCGTAAAACGCGAGAATCTCCACTCGCCGCACGCTGCCATCTGGCTTCACCAGAACCATCACCGTCTCCGTTACGGTCCGCACCACGTGAGTGTCGAAGAAGGCTGCTCCCGCCGGCTTACCCTGGGCGTCGAGCCCGACATAGTAGCTGACGATCTTCGAGGGGAGTTGCGCCCGCGCCATCTCTTCGACCTTTTCGGCCTGGGCGTCGGTCAGAAAAGCCGACTTCCTCTCGATCCCGCCGCCGGGAAAGGCCTCCTGCAGGGCTTGCTTCTGCGTTTTGTAGAGCCCGGCTACCAGCTCTCCGGGAAGGATCGCCAGAACCACTACCACTAGAACTGGTAGCCGATGCCGACGTTCCATTGGTTCGTCCCCGCTCCCGCCCGATTCCCAAAGTCCTGGTAGTCCAGCTTCAGCACCACGCCGGACAGCGGCTTGAGCTCGAAACCGACGGTGAAAACGGACCGATCGTTGGCCGGATTCCTCTCGAAGCCGCGCGGCACTTCCGCCTGCGTGTCGTACTCCTCGTAGCGCAGGAAAGGACTGACGGACCAAGCCGAGTCAGCCGCTACTCCCAACAGATCGTAGGCCGCCTCCACATACCATCCGGCGAGCTCCGAGCCGACCGACGACCTCCCGGTGAGCCCGAGGCTCTCGTTGATGAGCGCCGCGTCACCCACGCTCCCGCCCGCGTAGAGCCCGCGGAGCTGGAGTCCTCGATAGTTGTACTGAGCATGGATGTCGAAGAGATGGACGTCTCCCCCGATCTCCGCCCCGGTCGGCGTAAGCTCTCCCTGCCCCGATCCACCGAGGAAGAAACTCCCCCCCATCAGGAGACCGGGAAAGCCGGTGAGATCGAGTCGACCCGTCCAGGCGAAGTCCTCGGCAAGAGATCTCGCGCCCTTCTGGCGGCCCCCTCGCAGTCCGGAGCCGGAAGAAAAGCCGGCACTGTTCAGACCGGCCACCACATAGGAACGATAGGTGAAGGGGCCGACGTCGCCGAAGACACCCCCACCGTTCTCGCGCCAGGTGGTGGGGATGATCACGTTCTCCACCTGCGGCCGTGTCGCCCCATAGAAGACGGTCGGCTCATGGAGCTCGTTCAGAAAACCCATAGGGATGAGAACCATGCCGCCTCGGAAATTGACTTCGGGACGATAAAGGAAATCAAGGTAAGCGAACTCCACCGAGACCGAGCCTCCTAGCTCGGTCGAGGCATGTTCGAACTCGAGCTCCGAGTTGAAGAGGAAGCGTTCGTTCCATTTGTAGCCCAGGTAGACGATGGCCCTGAGGAAATCGAACTGATTCAACTTCCCCGAGGCCGTTCCATCGTCGTTCTCGGTGGAAAAGTCCTGGAGCACTGCCTCGCCGTAGCCTCCTAGGGATGCGCCGCGCTCCACTCCGTAGATCTTGGAGGCCGAGGGTGCCAAACCGTAGCGGCCGGTCGGCGGCTCTTCCTCGGTCACTTGGCCCAACTGGAGTCTTTCGAGCTCCTCGCTCAGAAGCTGGAGCTGCCGTTCCAGCTCGTCGATCCGATCTTCGTCAGATGGTTGTTCTTCCGAAGCCTGATCTCCCTGCTTCGTTTCGCTTTCCGCCGCCAGAGGGCCGGAAAACGAAAAGAGCAACATCCAAAGACTGATGAGGAAGGCGAGGCCGCCCCCCGCCTTCGTCCGTACGCCATGCCACATGAAATTCACCTCGCTATCCTCTGCTGGGTCTGTGCTACGCCATGCCACATGAAATTCACCTCGCTATCG
>Ga0209321_10000416_pt1 | contig 27344 bp, 22 predicted proteins | sample Rifsed16ft4_FD_184012 | JGI IMG/M metagenome (GOLD analysis project Ga0209321, IMG submission 184012) | Soil microbial communities from Rifle, Colorado, USA - sediment 16ft 4 - CSP-I_5_4 (version 2) | ecosystem: Environmental > Terrestrial > Deep subsurface > Rock core/Sediment | place: Rifle...
GAGCCAGGCGACACCGAGCGCGAGCCGGCGGAGATGGTGATCCGCGGATTTGTCTCGAAGCCGGAGGTGCAGCGGCCAAATCGGAACGCAATCTACGTCTTTGTGAATCGCCGGCTTGTGCGGGATCGGCTGATCCTGCACGCCATTCACGAGGCTTATCGCAATATCCTGCCTTCGGATGCCTTTCCAACCGTACTCCTTTTTCTGGAGCTGCCCTTTGCCGAGGTGGACGTCAACGTTCATCCCTCGAAGGTGGAAGTGCGCTTTCGTCATTCCGCGTGGGTTCACGACAGCGCCCGCGAGGCCATTCGGGCGGCGCTGACCGCGCTGAAGCCCATCGCCAGCTTTCCCAGCGTCGGCCGGCCGGCCCAACGAGCCGCCGGAGTGGCTGCTGCTGGCACTGGCCCGAGTCTTCAACAGGCGATTCCAACCGATGTTCCGATGTCGGATGGGGCGGGTTTCGAACTGGAACCCTATCAGCCGGCGCCGGAACCGCAACGGTTTTCGTTTGAAACGGGCGAAGCGATTCCGTTGGCTTTGTCGGACGAGTCCCGACAAGGCGTGACAGGAACCTTTGCAAATGCGGCCGGGCAGCCGGCGAGCACGGCGCCGACAACTACCGAAGCGGAAATCGCCAATCTGAAGCCATTGGGTCAGGTAAGCAACAGCTTCATCGTTGCGGTCAACGCCTCCGGTCTGTGGATTGTGGACCAGCACGTAGCCCACGAGCGGGTCCTGTTTGAGAGGCAGTTGCGCGAGCGGCAAGCCGGACAGGTGACCGGCCAGCGCCTTTTGATGCCCATAATCGTCCAGCTCAGCCCGTGCCAGCAGGCTACGTTCGACCAAATTGCCGCCGAGCTGCGCTTGAGCGGCTTCGACGTCGAGCCGTTTGGCCAGCGCACGGTAGCCATTCAATCGGCGCCAACCGGGATCAGCACGAGCGACCTGGACAAGCTGCTTGTCGAACTTCTGGACGGAGTCGAAAAAGACGCACAGACAACGAATGTAGAAACCCTCCGCAGGAAAATTGCCGCCTCGGTGTCGTGCCACGCGGCCATCAAGATCAACATGCCGCTCGATCAGCGGAAGATGGAATGGCTGCTGGGCGAGCTGGCGAAGACCGATTGTCCGATGAGCTGTCCGCATGGGCGGCCCATCGTATTGCGCTACAGTCTTCGAGAGATTGAAAAAGCTTTCAAGCGGGTTTAGAGCGTGGCGAAACTGGCGATTTCGAAGAACCGGGTGGAGGAATGGCGCGAGCGAGGGTGGCGGCAAACACCGTCGCGCTCAGCCGACGCAATCGCGGAGAAGGACTTGCTGCATTCTCTACGGTGCCTCCCTCGCGCGCCGGAGCCGGGACCGGCACTACACGCCGAATCCCGGCCGGGTGCGATTCGGGCTCTCGGCGTCAGCTTTGTCCGGCCGGAGTTTTTGGGGGAAAGGCGGAGATGAAGGATCGCCGGCGCGTGATTGCCATAGACGGTCCGGTTGGATCGGGGAAGAGTACGGTGGCAAAACGGGTTGCGGAGAAGTTGGGCTACGCGTATGTGGATAGCGGGGCGATGTATCGCGCGGTAGCAAGGGCGTCGCTTGACCGCAAGATCTCTCCGGCGGATGAAGAGGGTGTTTCGCGACTGGCGGCTTCGCTGCGGGTGGACCTGAGGCCGGCGGCCGATGGGCTGAATGTTTTTGTGAATGGCGAGAACGTCTCCGCCCGTTTGCGAAGTCGAGAAGTGAGCCAGGCTACTTCCGAGTTGTCCCGATACGCCGGGGTGCGGGCGCCCATGGTGGCGGAGCAGCGCCGCGCGGCGGAAGCGAACGATCTGGTCATGGAAGGACGCGATATCGGGACAGTGGTCTTCCCTGACGCTGACCTGAAGATATTTCTCGACGCCTCCCCGGAGGTGCGGGCAAGGCGGCGCTTTGCCGAGCATCTGGAAAAGGGTGAGGCTTCCGACCTGGGCCAGATTGAAAAGGAAATCCGAGAACGGGACAAGCGAGACGCCGGGCGAAAGCTATCTCCGCTCAAGCGCGCCCGGGACGCCGTCCATATTGACACCACGGCGCTCTCAGCCGAGGAGACGGCGGAGCTCATCGTGTTTCTGATGAAACACAAGGAGGCGACGCTATCCCGGGGGTAGGAATTCTTCCCTTGTTTTGACCGAAACCCAGGGTATTGGTTGCCGGGAGCAAGCACGCCACGCTGGGCGGAATTCTTCGTGCCCACTTCCTTCCCGGCATTTACTCTCCCTTGATGGGTTTTTGGCCGAACGTCTCCGCCGCATTTCGCTTTCGACCGGCAAAGGACTCAGCGTTGACGCCCAAGAGAGGGCGCCTCCGGGCCGGGGGTGGTGCCACGATTTGCGCGTCGAAGGTGGAAGATGCCTTTGGTCACGAAAAGGGCAAGGGCGAGGGCGCCGATGGCAAACAAGGTGTCACCGGGCAGGCGCGCCCAAATGCTGAGCTGCATCGGGCGCGACTGGATAAACTCGATGCTGCGCGCGTACCAGTAGCCTTCCCTCATACTGGCGATGACCTGCAAGAGTCCGGTGGTGAAGAGGCTGGGCACACACATGAGGAGAAGCCCCACGTTCATGCCCCAGAAGGCGATTCGAAGCAGCCGCTCGTCGAAGTATTCGGAGTGAATCAAATAGCGCAGAGGAAAAAGCATCAGGCCGATGGCCATCATGCCGTAGGCGCCCATGAGCGCGGCGTGGGCGTGGAGGGGAGTCCAGTAGGTGCCGTGCTGAAAGTAGCTGACGATCGGCAGATTCACTAGAAATCCGAAAACACCCGCGCCTAAGAAATTCCAAAATCCGGCCGCAGCGAGGAAATAGATGGGCCACTTATGCACGAGCGGCATCTTCTGCCGCTGGCCGATGCGCTGAAAATTGGTTGCTACGAGGGTGAGGATCGTGAGCGGAATCACTTGCATGGCGCTGAAGACGGCGCCGAGCGCCATCCAAAATTCCGGCGCGCCAATCCAGTACCAGTGATGGCCGGTGCCGATGATGCCGGTGCCGAGATAGAGAAACGCATCCAGGTAAACCAGCCGGACGGCGCTGTCCTCAGTGACCAGCCCAATCTGAGTGAAGATGAAGGCGATGATGGCGGTGGCAAAAAGCTCGAAGAAGCCTTCGACCCACAGGTGAATGACCCAGAAGCGCCAGTAATCGGCCACATTCCAGTGGGTGCCGGGAGTGTAGAAAAGGGCGAAAACATAGAACAGCGGGATAGCAATCGCGCAATAGAGGAGCAGATAGGAGAGACCGGCTGCGCCTTTCGAGGGCTTGCGTTCGGCTTTGAGTCGCGGCCAAAGGGGGCGGATAAAAAGCCACGCCCAGAAAACCATTGCGGCGACGAACGCAATTTGCCAGAGCCGCCCCAGCTCGAAGTACTCCCAGCCTTGATGGCCGAGCCAGAACCACCACTTGCCGAGACTGTCGCGCACTCCAAGCCAGATGCCGGAAAGGCTTCCCACCGTCACGCCAACAATGAGCGCAAAGAGGACATTGACATAGAGCCACTGACGAGGAGGTTCGCGCTCAGCAAGCTGGTTGACCACAAACAGCCCGCTCAGCAACCACGCGATGGCAATCCACAAAATGGAAAGTTGGACATGGAAGCTGCGGGAGACGTTAAAGGGCAAGAAATTCACGGTGGAGATGCCGTAAAACTTTGAGCCTTCAACAAAGTAGTGGACGGAAAGTGTGCCCATCGCTACCTGGGCTACGAGCAGCCAGGCAACCACCAAAAAGAATTTGCCGATGGCGCGATTGGCGGCGCTGATGGGAAACGTCCCCGGGTCAGGAACGTTGATGGGAACTTCGGGCGGCGAGGGCTGCCAGCCGAGACTCCGATAGCGACCCATGAAGAAAAGCATCGCCGCAAGACCACCGATGAGACCAATCAAACTGAGGGCGCTCCACAGGACTGCGCCCTGCGTCGGTTCGTTCCCCACCGCCGGCTCGTAGGGCCAGTTGTTGGTGTAGGAGTAGCTTGCGCCGGGACGCGGCGTGACCGCTGCCCATGCTGTCCAGGCAAAGAAAGCGGTCAGGTTGTAAACCTCGCTCTCTTGGGTGATGGTGTCACGTCGCAGGGTGAGACGGTCGTCGCCGTTGCGAAACAGGTCACTGTAATGCCGGACCAGAGCTTGGAAGGCAGCGACCTCGTCCTCGGGAAGAACAAGCTTGCCGGTGGCAGCGTCATAGCGATTGGTCTTGAGCTCCGCCCGGACCGCCTGGTTCACGACCGCTCTTTGTTGGTCAGTGAGCTGCGCGTAGCTCTTGAGAAAAGTGCGCATCGCTTTGGCGTCGCGCACGATTTCGCATTCCCGGTGGAGGTAGTCGGCGGTGAAATCCGGAGCGAGGTAGGCTCCCTCGCCGAAAACACTGCCATGGTCCATCAGACCGTATTTCTGGAAGACGGATTGTCCGTCCAGAATCTGTTGGCCTGTGAGAAAGACGTTGCCCTTAGGATCCACCACGGAGATGGGGATGGGCGGCTTCACCCGGAACCAGAGCAGCCCGCCCACAATGAGCACCGTGTAGCAGAGAATGAGCATGAAGAGGAGGCCGTAGCGCCAGGGGTTGGTGAGTCGCATGTTGAACTCGTTCCGGCCAGCGGTCAGGGCGAATCTGATCCTGAGAGAGGATTATAAGCCAGTGAGAACGACAGGCGGACTCGTGTTCCGGCGTTCGTTGTCGAAAGGGAAATAGATTCCCCCTGAGGGGCTGTCCCGCCCAAGCGGGACCGAGGTGTGTTCCCGAGAGCGTGGAGCCCAGCGAGCAAAGGCGCGAATCTCGAAGAGGCTACCCTGGATCGCTCATGCGGTTCAGGAATTCGCTGTTGGACTTCGTCTTGGAAAGCTTATCGATGATAAGTTCCATCGCTTCCACCGGCGAGAGCGGATTGAGCACCTTGCGAAGAACCCAGATGCGGTTCAACTCGTCGCGCGGCATGAGGAGCTCTTCCTTGCGCGTGCCGGAGCGATTGATGTCAATGGCCGGGAAGACGCGCTTGTCCACCAGCCTCCGGTCGAGATTGATTTCCATGTTGCCGGTGCCCTTGAACTCTTCAAAGATCACGTCGTCCATGCGGCTACCGGTTTCAATGAGCGCGGTGGCAATGATGGTGAGCGAGCCGCCTTCCTCGATGTTTCTCGCGGCAGCGAAGAAGCGCCGCGGCCGCTGGAGCGCGTTGGCGTCAATACCGCCCGAAAGGACTTTTCCGGAAGGCGGGGTGATGGCGTTGTAAGCGCGGGCTAGGCGGGTAACGGAGTCGAGCAAGATGACAACGTCGCGCTTGTGTTCCACCAGCCGCTTGGCTTTTTCGAGGACCATCTCGGCAACCTGAATGTGCCGCTGAGGCGGCTCATCAAAGGTGGAACTGATCACCTCGCCGCCGTGCACGGTGCGCTGCATGTCGGTAACTTCCTCCGGGCGTTCGTCGATCAAAAGGACGATCAGGCTCACCTCCTGGTGGTTCAAGGCGATCGAGTTGGCGATCGTCTGGAGGAGCATGGTCTTGCCGGTGCGGGGCGGCGCAACGATCAGGCCGCGCTGGCCTTTGCCCACGGGCGTGAGCAGATCCATCACGCGCGCCGAGATGTTTTCCGTAGCCGTTTCCAGCCGGATACGCTCCTGCGGGTAGAGGGCGGTCAGGTTGTCAAAAAAGATTTTGTTCCGAGCGACTTCGGGGTCTTCAAAGTTGACCGCTTCCACCTTGATGAGCGCAAAGTAGCGTTCGCCATCCTTGGGCGGGCGCACCTGACCGGAAACCGTATCGCCCGTCCGCATATCGAACTTGCGGATCTGCGACGGCGAGACGTAGATGTCATCCGGCCCCGGGAGATAGTTGTACTCAGGCGCGCGCAAGAAGCCGAAGCCGTCCGGCAGACACTCGAGGACGCCCTCGGAAAAGATCAAGCCGTTCTTCTCCGTCTGAGCGCGAAGGATCTGGAAGATCAGCTCCTGCTTGCGCAGGCCGCTCGCGCCGGGGATGTTCAAGTCCACGGCGATTTTGGAAAGTTCCTTGATGTTCTTGTCTTTCAGTTCAGCTAGGTTCATGGATGGTTCTTCACCCGTTCTGGGGTGCGCCGACAGGTCGGGGCGCCCCGTAGTTGCCGCTATTTCCGCTCCCGATAGCGCCTGGAGAGGATGGCGGCGGGTAAACAGGACATGAGTCTTTCGGACTTGCCTCTCAAGAAATCAATGGTTGAAAGCATCTTGGTTTGTAGCAAGGGGCCACCGGGTCACAGGGGTTAACCGCGGCAGGGACTCCATCGGAGTGGAGTTGAGCCTCCCGACGAAGGGCCGTTCCAAGACCTCCTTATGGCCCGCGGGCAACCACCAACTCAGATCACAGCAGCAGCCTGATCTGGCATGCCGCGACTGGTCGGGGCAGCTTGCCCGAGTGGCCGAACTTCGAGCTAGAGCAGCGCGATGGGTGAAACAAAACAGGGGCCGGCTAGTGTCGTTCCCAATCTGATGGCCCTGGACTTCATCCTTCCCTCGACGTCAGTGTTAGTGGCATAGAGAGCGACCTGCCCGAAAGAAGGTGGTCGCGAACTAGTTTGCAATCTGCTGATCGCCCTCAGCCGCGGGTTCAAATTTCGTCGCGATGCTGGAAACCTCGGGCGCGATTGTTTCGCCCGGGCGCAGGGGTCGCTCCAAAGCAATCTCGAGCACCTCATCCATCGTATCCACAAACTTTACGGCCAACACCTCCTGGATTTCCTTCGGGATGTCGGCCATATCCTTTTCGTTGTCCTTGGGCAAAACCACCGTGCGGATGCCCGTGCGGTGAGCGGCGAGGAGCTTTTCTTTCACACCGCCAATGGGGAGCACCTTGCCGCGCAAGGTAATTTCACCGGTCATGGCAACGTCGCAGCGGACAGGGATACGGGTCAGGGCGCTCACGATGGTGGTCGCCATGGAGATGCCGGCCGACGGGCCGTCCTTGGGAATGGCGCCTTCAGGCAGGTGAACGTGGATATCCAGGTGGCGATAGAAATCTTTGGGCAGGCCGAAATGCGACGCGCGCGTGCGGACGTAGCTCATTGCCGCCTGGGCGGACTCCTGCATGACATCGCCGAGCTTGCCGGTGAGCGTCAACTTGCCCTTGCCCTCCATCAAGGTGGCCTCGATGGCAAGCAACTGTCCGCCCACCTCAGTCCAGGCCAAGCCGTTGGCCAGGCCAACTTCGTTCTTCTTTTCGCTTTGTGTGTCGCGGTACTTGATGACGCCGAGGAAGTCCGGCAGCACCTCCGGCGTGACGTTGACAGAGATCTCTTTCCCTTCCTTAATGACCTTGCGGGTGGTCTTGCGGCAAACGTTGCTGATCTCGCGTTCCAGATTGCGCACGCCGGCTTCGCGGGTATAGGACTGGATCAAGAAACTGAGCGCGCTATCGCTGAACGCGAGGTTCTTCTCCGAAAGGCCGGTGGCCTTGCGCTGCTTGGCAACCAGGAAGCGCTTGGCAATCTCCACTTTTTCCTGTTCGGTGTAGCCGGAGAGGCGGAGGATCTCCATCCGATCCTGCAACGGTTGCGGAATGGTGTGGAGCACGTTTGCCGTACAAATGAACATGACCTTCGACAGGTCATACTCCACGTCGAGATAATGGTCGATGAAGCTTTTGTTCAGCTCGGGGTCCAAAACCTCCATGAGAGCGGCTGAGGGGTCGCCGCGAAAATCCATGGACATCTTGTCCACTTCGTCCAGCATGAAGACGGGATTGATGGTGGCGGCCTTGCGCATCATCTGGAGAATCTGGCCGGGCAGGGCGCCGATGTAGGTGCGACGGTGGCCGCGGATTTCCGCCTCATCGCGCACGCCGCCCAGCGAGAGCCGGATGAATTTGCGTCCGGTGGCGCGGGCGATGGACATGCCGAGGGAACTCTTGCCGACCCCGGGAGGACCGACAAAGCAGAGGATCGAGCCCTTCGGGTTTTTCACGAGCTGGCGCACGGCGAGAAATTCCAAAATGCGCTCTTTGATCTTTTCGAGACCATAATGGTCGGCTTCGAGTATTTTTTCCGCCGTCTGGAGATCCTTGATTTCCTTCGATCTCTTTTTCCAGGGCACAGCGATGAGCCAGTCAATGTAGTTGCGAGAGACGGTGGACTCGGCTGACATCGGCGGCATCATTTCCAGCCGCTTCAACTCCTGAATGGCCTTTTCGTGGGTGTCTTTGGGCATCCCGGCGGTGTCAATCTTCTTTTTCAGCTCGTCCAGTTCGCTCTTTTCGCCCCGACCCAGCTCCTTTTGGATGGCTTTGAGTTTTTCGTTGAGGTAGTACTCTTTTTGAGCGCGCTCCATCTGCCGCTTGACGCGATTCTGGATGCTGCGATCCACGTTCAGCTTTTCAATTTCCAATTCGAGGATATCGCCCACGCGGTTCAGGCGTTCGAGGGGCTCGAAAATCTCCAAGAGTTCTTGCTTTTCTTCGACGCCCAACTGGAGATTGGCGGCAATGGTGTCAGCCAGCTTCGAAGGATCATCCACCCGGACGGCGGCGATCATGGTGTCGTAGTTGAGAGTCTGGCTCAACTTGACGTACTGCTCGAAAAGGGTGGTGGCGCGATTGACAGCGGTTTCGATTGGGGGGGTCATTTCCAGCTTGTAGGAGACGACGCGGACGGTGGCGCGGAAGAAGCCCTCCTCGTTGGTGAGTTGGAGGACTTTGCCGCGCTCGATGCCTTCCACCAAGACTTTGATATTCCCGTCGGGGTGTTTCAGGCTCTGGACGATGTTGGCCACCGTGCCCACTTGAAAGATCTCATTGGGCTTGGGATCATCCACCGAGGCGTCATGTTGGGTGGCGAGAAAGATTTTCTTTTCGCCGGCCAGCGCCTCTTCCAGCGCTCGCACTGAACTCTCGCGGCCCACGACGAAGGGGGTCATCATATGCGGAAAGATGACCACGTCGCGAATGGGCATCATGGGCATGCGTTTGATTTCAAATTTTTCGCGGTTGAACATCTCTCCCCTGGGCTATCCGGCCTTTTCCAACAAGCCAAAAATGATTTCGCGGCGCTCCACCATGTCGCGGGTGATCACGAATTCGCGCACCTTGCGTTGGGCCGGAAGGTGATACATCAGGTCGAGCATGAGGTCTTCCAAAATCATACGGAGTCCCCGCGCGCCCACCCGACGCTCGAGGGCGTGATGAGCAATGGTTTCAAGCGCGTCATCGGTGAAACGCAATCGAACATTCTCAAACTCGAACAGCCGCTGATATTGCCGGACGAGCGCGTTCTTGGGTTCCGTGAGAATTCGAACCAGTGCCGTGCGGTCGAGGTCGCCGAGGATGCCGACGACAGGCAGGCGTCCGACAAACTCCGGGATCAACCCATATTTTATCAGATCGGTGGGCTGAAGTTGCTCGAGAAGTTCCAGATTCCGCCGGCCGGGCGTGGCCGGGGGCGTATCCGCCCGAAAGCCCACGGAGCGCTTGCCCACGCGGCGCTCAATGATCTTTTCCAGGCCGACAAAGGCGCCGCCACAAAGAAAAAGGATGTTGGTGGTGTCCACCGGGGTGAATTCCTGGTGGGGATGTTTGCGGCCGCCCTGGGGGGGAACATTGGCCACGGTGCCTTCCAGGATTTTCAAGAGCGCTTGCTGCACGCCCTCCCCGGAGACGTCGCGGGTAATCGAAGGATTTTCATCCTTGCGCGAGATTTTGTCGATCTCGTCTATGTAAATGATCCCTTGCTGGGCGCGGGCGACATCGCCGTCGGCATTCTGCAGCAGCTTGAGGATGATGTTCTCGACGTCTTCGCCGACGTAGCCGGCCTCGGTCAAGGTGGTGGCGTCCACGATGGCGAAGGGCACCTCGAGCATGCGCGCCAGCGTTTGCGCCAGGAGTGTCTTTCCGGTGCCGGTCGGCCCGATGAGGAGAATGTTTGATTTCATCAGTTCGACTTCATCCGGCTGCCGGTTAAGGAAAATGCGCTTGTAGTGGTTATAGACCGCAACCGCGAGCTTCTTTTTCGTCTTGTCCTGGCCGATGACGTACTGGTCGAGGAATTCCTTGGTCTCAGGCGGTTTGGGGAGACGGCGGCTCGCCTGGGCCGTTTGCTCGCGTGTCTCCTCGCTGAGGATTTGGTGGCAAACTCCGACGCATTCGTTGCAAATATAGACGCGGGCGTAATCGGTCGGAGAGGAGATGAGCTTCTCCACTTGCTCCTGCGGTTTGTGGCAGAAGGAGCAGCGGAGGGGCTCTTCGATGTTGCTTTTACGCACGCTTCCGTCCCGTCCTATCGGTGCTTGAAGATGATTTCGTCCACAATGCCATAATCCTTGGCCTGCTCGGCGGACATAATGAAGTCGCGCTCAACGTCTTTTTCAATGCGCTCCAGCGGCTGCTGGGTATGGCGAGCGAAAAGGTCGTTCAGCACGTTACGCATGCGCAGGATTTCCTTGGCATGGATGTCAATGTCCGTGGCCTGTCCGGAGAGGCCTGACATCCAGGGCTGGTGGATGAGAACGCGAGAATTGGGGAGGGCAAACCGTTTCTTGGCGGCGCCGGCAGCGAGCAAAAGCGCCGCGATGGATGCCGCCTGGCCGATGCAGATCGAAATCACATCGGGACGAACAAATTGCATGGTGTCGTAGATCGCCATGCCGGCCGTAATCGAGCCTCCGGGTGAGTTGATGTAGAGCGAGATGTCCTTTTCCGGGTCTTCCGCTTCGAGGAAAAGCATTTGGGCGGTGACCAGATTGGCGACGTGGTCGTCAACGGGCGTGCCGATGAAGATGATGTTGTCACGCAGCAGCCGGGAATAGATATCGTAAGCGCGCTCGCCGCGGTTGGTCTGCTCGACCACCATGGGGATGAGCATCGCACGAACGCCGGAATCGTCTTGCTCGGGCTTCATGGTTCTATCGGGGAAGGAGCAACTCGGCCGCTGGTCTCAAAGGGTCAGGCACCCGCCCGCTATGTGGAACGGATTCGAGCGCTCTCGTAAATGCGGTCGAGAGCCTTCTCGTTGCGGAGTCGAGAACTAATCCTATCGAGCGCCCCTTGTTTTGTCAAGCGAGCCCGCAGGACGCTTGTGCTCTCTCCGCTACGTCGGGCCAGATCATCCAGCTCCCGGTTGAGTTCCTCCTCCGATACCTCCAAATTCTCCTGGTCGGCCACCCGATCCAGAATCAAGCCTGCTTTCACTTCCGTCAAGGCGCCCTCCTGCTGGCGGCGCCTCAGGCTCACCCAGTCCACGTTTACCGCGCGAGGGTCCACTCCCTGCGCGATCAGGGATCGCGCCGTTCGCTCGAGCCGCACGTCCATCTGACGTTCCACCAGCGCTTCGGGAACAGGGAAGTCATGGGCCGCGACCAGCGCTTCCAGCAGCTTGTCCTTGCCCATCTCCTTTTCGCGGCGATCCCGGGCCGATTCCATGTCCGATCGGATCTTCTTCTCGAGTTCCTCCAGGGAAGCAAATTCGCCGACATCCTTGGCGAAGTCGTCGTTGGGTTCCGGCAACTGCTTTTGCTTGATCCCTTTCACCCGGAGATGGTAGGCAATCGTCTTGCCGTGAAGCCGCTCGTCCGGGTAATCGTCCGGATAGATGACTTCAAAGCGCCGTTCGTCGCCCACCGACGCCCCGCGCAGTTGCCGATTGAATTCCTCCAGCGTCTCGTCCGCACCAATATGGCACATGACGTCCTCGGTGCGGAAGGGCGCTGCCTTACTCACCGCCGGCTTGGTCTCGATGCCGACGAGCGAGAGGACGGCAAAATCGCCATCGGCGAGCGGCCGGCCTTCCACCACGGTATAGGTGGCGTGGCGCTCGCGCAGGTCGGCGATCGCCCGGTTCACGTCCTCGTCCGTCAAGCGGAGCGGCTCGATCTTCACTTCGAGCCCCTTGTATTCCTTCAACTCGAATTCGGGCAAAACCTCAAAGATGGCCCGGAAACGCAACGGCTTACCCTCCTCGAATTCAAGCTTTTCTACGCTCGGGCGGGTCACCGGCGCGAGCTTTTGCTTTTGCATCTCCTGGTCAATGTACTCGGGGATGAGCGCTTGAAGGACTTCACTTTTGATATCCTCTGCGTAACGCTGCCGGATGACGCTCACCGGAGCCTTGCCTGGGCGAAATCCGGGAACCCGAGCCATGCGGGCAAACTTTTGCGCCACGGTAGCCGCCTCGCGGCTCACCACATCCGCCGGAATTTCAATCTCCAGTTGTCGTTTACAACTCGTCGCGTCCATGAATGATGAGCCCCGCCCGACCATTCCGATATGAGTTGGATGACAGTCCGGGCCTTTCGCCTGCGCTTGAATATGCGCCAGTGCCGTTCCAACTGCCTGAGGAGAACAACTGACCGGCGCGGCCCATTACCCCCTGTGTGCCGCGAACCTGAAAAACCTGACCTCGGAAAGTTGGAACGGCACCAGAAGTCAGATGAGAACGAGTCTTTTCCCCTGAGATTCGCTTACCCTTCTCGTGAGGTCTCGAGATGTGGCGGAACTCGAGGTCAGTCCTGCGGCCAGGCTCCAGCGAAACCAGAGTTTAAAGGAGCGCCGGACGCGAGTCAACGGAAATCCACCCAGCCTGACTCCTCCGCAGGTAGCCCGGCGGTCCAACCGGTCGAGTGGAGGCACGCGCTATTCCCGGTGGTGACCGGGCCCAGGCGCCCAACCGCCTTTGCCTTCATGGCCGGGAAGGCAATCCCAGCAGCGGCCATCGTGCGAAAAATAGTAAACATGCTGCAAGCGGCCGCAAGCACGGCAGCGCGCTACCGGCGCGCTACACGTTTCACATCGCTCGACGGTTCCTGGCGCACCCGACACCCCGCGCCGACGTGAGGTTCGATCTCTGGATGACCTTTTTGTTTTCATCAGCTCTCCGCCCGGGCGCCCAGGGTTACGAAGGTCGTTCAGCCTCAGCAACCTTCGCGCAAAGTAGGATAGCGCCCCATTTCCCCTTCCGCAAGTGAAGGCGTAGCGAGGGCAGGCCGGTGCATGGACCAATTTCCGGCGTTTGGTGGCGCCAGGGAATCGCGGCGGCCGAGGAGCGTAGGAACCGAGGTTGCCAAAGGATGGCCACCTTCGTTACCCTGTCGGCAGGCGGAAGTGGCGGAACGGGCAGACGCGCAGGACTTGCAAACACGGACAAGCCGCAAGCAAAAGAATGGCCTGCTGTTGGGGGGAGAGGAATCGCATCGAGTCCGGTCGAGTCCGATGAGAGCCTTTGCGGGTCGGTGATTCATGGCTGCTTCATAGCTGCAGTGACTACTTGCTCTCAAGGCAAAAGGTTGCAATTTCGTATTCATGGCGAGCGTGAGTTAGAACTTGTTTCGCGCGAGGCCGAGTGGCCGTGCGAGAAGGAGGTAGACTGGAAATCAGAGTGGCGACAAGGCAGGAAACATAACCTCTATCTGTGTGAGAATCACGCCAGAGAACAAGGGCTAGTCTGGTAGCCACTGAGCCACGCTCGCTGAGTCGGCAGCGAGCATCCACCTTATTTAGTACGACAACGCCTACGTTTCTAAGAGAAGCTGGGGATGCTTTTTTGCAATGTTGAGTAGCTTTAGGGCAGCGTGCTGGGGATGGCGAGTACCTTGCTCCCAGCTTTCCACGGTCCTGGGGCTGACGTTTAGAAACCGGGCGAACCGAGCCTGGCTGGCGTTCAGCGCGAGTCTGATCTCGCGAATCTTGGCAGGACTAAATGGCTTCGGCGGAGGGGGAAGCTCTGTAACCCGCAGATTCACCGACTGACCCTGCTCATACCGCAAGGAATCAGCAAGGGCGAGCCTCAAGTCCTCGAACACTTTCACCTTCTTACGCTTTGCCATGTTGTTCCTCCTCTACCGGCCTTTAATCTCTGTGACCATCTCGCGTAGGATGGCACGCTCAGCCGTCGTCAGATCCTCCTGCTCATCCTTGTCGAAAAGCAAAAGCAAGTGAATGTGTCCGCGATGTTCGAGATGTAGATACAGGTACCGAAAACCTCCTCGCTTGCCTTTCCCACGGACAGGGTTGGAAGATCTGCCCTTCCGTATTCCTCCGAGCCCCCTGACAACTTTGCCGCTTGCTCGGTTTTCCAGCAGATCACCTTGGATTTCGCTTAACACACGATCCGCTGAAACCCCGGCCAATTGGTACAGACGCCGCGTGAAGGCGGCGGACTCAATGAATACCACAGCGTAGGATATACCACTTTGTGGTATCTCTGTCAAGTGGAAAAGATTCGTCTGCCTCGACCTACGGGGTCGAGAATCAACTGATTTATGGACGGTCTGGTCGCGGGAGCAACCCGCTTTGCCAGCCCAATTTAGATGCATAGTCTGTGCATAGATCGCTGGCACTGCTTGACAAGGGCAGCGTGTGCAATATACGGTTCCGATTCATAAACTGTGGGTTCGGAAGTATCGGCAACATGTCGAGGCGCTGGTAAGGAAGACGGATGACCGTATCCGCCGTCACCTCAAAGCCTACGGTTAATATGGCAAGGCATCACCCCAAGTACCCCAAAACCAGTACGGGCGGCTAGGCCATTGCATTTAGCAGGCAATAGCCTGGGTAGGTCTAACCCACGTATAATCAACTACGCGGAAGTGGCGGAATTGGCAGACGCGCAGGACTTAGGATCCTGTGGCCGCAAGGCCTTGTGGGTTCGACCCCCACCTTCCGCACCAAAATTCGCGTGGCGAATTTTGTCCCGAGCGAACGAAGTGAGCCGAGGGACCACGTTCCCAGAATTTGCACCCGGCTGGTATTGTTACCTGCTGCTCTGCGCAGATGGTTCGTACTATTCCGGCCTTACAAGCGATCTCAACCAGCGCCTTCTAGCAGCGTGCTGAAAAAGCGGTGCCCTTGTCATTCCGAGTCCGCCGCGGCGGACGAGGAATCTGCTTGTGACTGGCCGGCACTGAAAAGAAAGCATCCGCCGCGGCGGACTCGGGTCGGTCAGGACCGCCGACCCTCGGAATGACACAGCAGGGAGGTTTTTCAACTCCCTGCTAGGCGGGCATCGTCTCCTCACAACGTTTCCATGAAAATCAAGTAGGAAAACGACCAAACCGCTGGCGGGATAGTGCCGCGGGGACGGCCGGTAAAGACAATCTTGTACGTGTCCCGCTCGTGGATCAGATCATCAAAGAGGGGCGTGGTTTCCACCTTCTGCGGTTCCATAAGAGCCAGCTCCCTCAGGCAATCGTAGATAATGGCCGCCGCCGGCGCCATGGGCGACTCGAAAGTGGGCGTGCGAAAACGCATTTCGGCGGCAATCTCGAAGTAGTGCCAGGCAAGGCTGGCACAGAGCGTAACCGCCTTTTCGAACTGTCGCGCCGCCGTTTCCGGATCGTTCTTGGAAACGATGTAGGGATCAAAGATAAGCTCGAGCTTGCGCTCATCCTCGCGGGCGAACTCGCGGACCTTCAACTGCTGCGCTCGCGCCGTTGCTTTCCAGTCCACGTGCCGGGCGCTGTCGGTGGGGCGATAATCGCGGATGGAATGGAGGTCATGCCCGCGGCCGCGCTGGAAGCTTTCCATCTCGCCGCTGATGAGCGGCAATACCTCAAAATACTCGGCCGTCGGCTCAATGGGGGGATAGACGATCAGCTCGAGCGGCATCTCCACTTTGCGAACCTTTTCCAGGAAGCCGAAAGGGAATTTGCTGCTGACGGCGAAGGCGTCCTGCCGCCAGCGGCCGCGGTGCGGAAAGACGAGTTCCACCCGGCGAGCGACGGAACTCTGGCGAGGCAGGTAGGGAAAATAGACGGGGCGGCCAAAGACATCGGCGTCGGCGGGGCCGTTGCCCCGGGCTGAGCTGACACGCAGCGAGAACGAGGGCACGGAAAGCTTTTCGTTTTCGAGCGTCACGGTGGTGAGGGTGGGCTTGCCGGCAAAAAGATGTTCGGGCAACAGGAGCTTGAGCGAGATGCCGGTCAGGCTTACCCGCGAAAGCACCCCCGAGACCAATATCCCGGCCAGCATGCAGGAAAGAATCAAGAAGATAAGATTGTTGCCGGTATTGAGGGCGGCCAGGGCAAGCACAAAGACGATGGCCAAATAGAGGATGCCTTCTCGCGTCACCTTGTAATCGATTTGGTAGAGGAGCGAGCGGAGCGAGGTACGGCGAGCAAGCGTCGGCACGATCGTGATGCCCACCCACGCGGCCAGGGCAAGCGCCACCGAAGCCGACAACGCGGCCAGCCAAAGGTGACCCATTTCCGCGGCTGCGCCGGAATAGAGCGCCAGAAGCAAGGCAATCATGAGCGCGGCGATGGCGGTGCCAAAGCGTCGCCACGCCCGGGTGTCAATGCGGGCCAGCCAGTAGCCGATTGCCTCGCGCATGGAATGCCGCTCCCACTACGTGCCGCTAGGAATCTTATCACGCCGCCCAGCGGGAAGAGCAATCAGAGAGGAACTTCGGTGCTCTCGATGATGTCCTGAAGAATCGCTTCCGCCTGCTCGGTGCGCTTCAGCGTGGAAACATATTTGGTGGAGACAACGACCCGATGAGCAAAGACCGGGAGGATGAGCCGCTTGATGTCGTCCGGCAGGCAGTAGGCGCGACCTTCGACAAACGCCAGGGCCTGCGCGCCACGATAGAGCATCATCGCGCCGCGCGGGCTCACGCCCAGGCTCAGGTGCTCATTGGCGCGACTGCGCTCGACCATCTTCATGACATAGTTCATCAGCGCTTCGTCCACGCGCACGCGACGAACCTCGTTCTGAAGGGCGACGACGCCACTGGCCTCCAGGATGGGCTTCAGGTTGCCGAGCGGATCACCCCCGGTGTGGTTGCGGATCACCTCTTTTTCGCTTTCGGCGCTGGGATAGCCGATGCGGATGCGCATCAGGAAGCGGTCGAGTTGCGATTCGGGCAAGGGATAGGTTCCGTGGTGCTCGATGGGATTCTGCGTGGCCAGCACCATGAAGGGCTGGGGCAGGCGATAGGTTTGATTGTCCACGGTGACCTGATGCTCATTCATCGCTTCCAGCAAAGCTGATTGTGTCTTCGGGGTGGTGCGGTTGATTTCATCGGCCAGCACGACGTTGGCGAAGATCGGTCCTCGCTTGAACTCAAACGCCTGGTCGCGAGGGTTATAGACCGAGATGCCGATGACATCGCTTGGCAAAAGGTCGGAGGTGAACTGGATGCGGTGGAAGGCGCAGTTGAACGAGCGGGCGAGCGACTGCGCCAGAGTCGTCTTGCCCACCCCGGGAACGTCTTCAATCAGAAGATGGCCGCGCGCGAGCAGGCAAACGAATGCCAGTTTGATAACGTCATCCTTGCCCTTGATGACGGTGCCGACGGCTCGTTGGAGCTCGGCAATCTGCTGATGAACCTCAGTAGCCAAGCGGCTTGAATCCCAGCATCAAAAATGCTACAAGCTTTAACCAGTGGGCGATTAGCTCAGTTGGTTGGAGCGCTCCCCTCACACGGGAGAGGTCGTAGGTTCGAGTCCTACATCGCCCACCATTTTTGTTCCGGTAGCATTGTAGCCGAAAATCCCAGCGGGCAAAAGTTGAAGGTTCCGAGGCGGCAATGATCTTCTTTCTGGGATTTTTGCAAACACTGAGCCTGACGCTCTGGCTGGGGGCGATCGTTTTCTTCAGCTTCCTTGTGGCACCGGCAGCATTCTCAGCGCTACCCAGCCGCCACCTAGCCGGGACGCTCGTGTCGCTGGTTCTGACGCGCCTCCACCAAATGGGCATGGTTGCGGGCCTGTTGTATCTGGCCAGCGGGGTTGTATTGTCCGCCGTCGCGCCCCTCGCCCCGCGGGTGCTCTCCCCTCGTCACCTGCTCGTGGTTTTGATGTTGGTGTTGACCATGGCCTCACAGTGGTTTGTCTCGCCGCGCCTGGTTGCGCTCCGTGGGGAAATGGTGAGTATCGACGCAACGCCGGCCGACAGTCCTCTTCGAGTGGAGTTCAACCGCTTGCACAGGTGGTCTGTCTGGTTGGAAGCGGGCACGCTTCTGCTCGGACTGGCCGCGCTCTTTGCCCACCTCAAAAAGCCCTAGTGCCGTTCCAACCTAGTGAGCGTATGTATTAGGCCTGATTTACGGAGCGGCCGTCCTCGCCGCCGTCCAGGCTCGCTCCCTTCAGGGTGAACCTTCAGGGTGAACCCTCGCCCGCCAGCCCGAATCGGGCGAGCAGAAAACGTTTCAAGCTGTATTACCAGCGCCGGGCTTCGGGCCCGGCATACCGCACGGCGGGATTGGGATAAATCCTCACACTCCTACTAGCCATCCGCGCAAGACTGGAACTGGCAGGAGCGTCCTCAGTGACCAAAGTCCGCAAAAATCCTTGCATTCCCTGAGGGAATCTCCCAGAGTGTTCTAAGGGCGGATCAGCGTGGTGGGCACACTTGACAAAACGTCCATCCGGCGGGGGCCGCATGGCCAGTCATCGCTTCACTGCTGGGTTCTGAAAACATCCAACATGGGCACCGGACCTCCACTGGTGACCACGGTGGGCATGACGCCGTTCCATTTCTGCACGGCGGCGCTCTGCACCTCGATTCGCCGCAAACTCAGCAGCATCGGTGTCACCTGGGCTTTTTGGAGCTCCAGTCCCCGGGCTTCGGCTTGGGCCCGGGTGATTTGCTGTTTCGCTTCAAACTCCACGCGGCGGAGAGCGTTCTCTGCCTCGAGGGCTTGTTGGACGGCTGTCACCTTCGCCTCGATGGCCTGCTGGAAGGCCCCTGAGAACTGAAAGTCGGTGATGGAGAGTTGGACAACGCCGATACCAAGTGGACTTAACCTTTCACTCATCAAATCTTGGAGTGCATTTTTCACCGCGGGCCTCTGTGTGATCAATTCTTCCGCGTTGTAGTTGGCCGTGGTAGATTTGACCGCCTCCTGGATGTAGGGCTGAATGACCCGGCTTTCATAATCCCGTCGCAGACGGCGATAAATCTCCCCCGTCTGGCTGGGTGTCAACTGGTAGTTTAAGGTGACTTCGGTGGTGACCACCTGCAAATCCTTGCTAGACGAGGTGGCAGGAGCGGTGTATTTCTGAATCTGGGTTGACATCAGAACTACCTGATGCACGAAAGGAATCTTGAAATAGAGCCCTTCATCGAAGATCGTGTCGGTCACGGCTGAAAAACGCAGTAAGACGCCTCGTTCCCCGGCGCCGACCGTGCCCACGGTTTTCGCTAGGAAAACGAGGGCGACAATTACGATCCCAAGAACGACAATCTTTTTCCCCATCCCTGGCGGAATTTCAATTCGCGGAATTCCAATTTCGCGACCAAAGTCCTGGGCCATCGCTACCTCCTTCTTATCCGGAATTTCCGATTTGGGCTTCCCCTTCGCCGCAAAGCTTACGCCAGTCGCCCTGTCGACGCAAGCTCACATCGCCATGGCCTCGTTGGGGTGGCATGGCAGCTCGTTTTGGCCGTTCCGGTGACTTGTCCGGTCTGCTTCCCGCCTCCAACCTGCCTCGCTGCTAACACTTATCCCCACTGGATGACTTCTGAGCAGCTAGATTGCCCTCGCTCCTGTTTTTGCTAGCCGTCCGGCAGGGGCAGTGCCGCAATCATCCTCAGCATACTCGCAAACAGCGTCGGAGGTCAGTATACAGTTAGCTCTGGAATTTGAAAACGGAAATGCGGGATTAGACCTTTGGCTGGAAGAGCCCCTACCAGCTTGTTGGGACGGGACTCACGGGAAATAGCCCCCAGTAGTTGGAACGGCACTAGCAGGGTGCTCAAGAAAGCCCGGCAGGGTTGTGCTACCATCAGGCGCGGACTTTCTGCCGGTGCCCGGCTGGAGAACCTTCCTTGCGTACCGGGATCATTGGCTTTTCCCGAGTGGGGAAGACCTGCCTTTTTCGCATACTGACGCATGCCCACCTGGTCGAGAAGCCGCACGCCGTGGGAACGCAGGAAGCCCACGTGGGCGTAGCCCGCGTGGCGGACGAGCGCCTCAGGAAACTGGCCGCAATGATCAAACCCAAGAAGTTCACTTACGCCACGCTCGAATACGTCGATGTGGGGGGGCTGGCGGGAGGCAGGGAGAAAGATTCCGCCTACTTCAATCAAATTCGCAATGTCGAGGCGCTGGCGCACGTGGTCCGGCTTTTCCGCGACGAATCCATTCCGCACGACCCGGGCAAGATTGATGCCTTGCGTGACGCGGAAAATGTTGACCTGGAATTGATCCTCTCTGATCTCGACGTGGCGACGCGACGGATGGAGCGGCTCGCGCGCGACCTAAAGAAAACGAAGGATCCGGAACTGGAGCGCGAACTACACCTCTTGGAGCGTTCGAAAGCCACGCTCGAGCAGGGGAAGCCGCTCCGGGAGATGACTTTCAGCGAAGATGATTCCCGCATCTTGCGCGGCTTCATGTTCCTCACCGAAAAGCCGATGGTCTATGTGATGAACCTGGGGGATGAGGACGCGCCCGAGGTGGATCGGGTGGTGGAAAAGTATAATCTCTCCAAATTGCAGGCCGGGCCGCGAACGGCGGTGGCGGCGGTTTGTGGCAAGCTGGAATCCGAACTGGCCGAGCTTGAGAACGCCGAGGCAGCCGAGCTGATGGCGGCCTACGGGCTGAAAGAATCCGGGCTGGAGCGCCTGATCCATGCTACCTACTCCCTGCTGGGGCTGGTGTCCTTTCTGACCTACAGTGAGGTGGAGTGCCGTGCCTGGACGATTCGTCGCGGCACCAACGCCTTGAAAGCGGCCGGCGCCATTCATACGGATCTCGAACGCGGGTTTATCAAGGCGGAAGTGGTGCCCTGGAAGGATCTGGCGGAATGGGGCAGCATCGCCGCGGCCCGCGAGCATGGGCGGTTGCGCCTCGAGGGCAAGGAATACATTGTCGAAGATGGCGACGTGATTTATTTTCGCCATAGCGGATAACGATGGAAGCGGAAATCACGCATCGAATGTGGATCAGCGTCGGCCTGGGGCTGACGGCGGCGGCGGCCAACACGCTGGGCGGGGCGATCATCGTCTGGCGGCATTGGTCGCGCGAGTACCTGAAGTATTTTATCGCGCTGGGGGCTGGCTTCATGCTGGCCACGGCCATGATCGAGATGCTCCCTGAAAGCTTTCGGTTGGTGGGCGAGCGGAGCATGGTGCTGGCGCTGGTTGGCTATTTTTTGGTGCACCTCTTCGAACATACGCTTACCCCGCACTTCCACTTTGGCGAAGAGACGCATACCGAGCACGTGGTTGCGCCAGCCGTCAGCCTGAGCGCTTGGATGGGCCTGGCGATCCACGCGTTCTTTGACGGGGTGGCGATTGCTTCCGGATTTATTGTCTCGTCCTGGCTCGGCTGGGTAATTTTCGTTGCCGTGTTCCTGCACAAAATCCCGGAAGGGTTCACCCTTGCGTCGTTGATGGTGGCGAGCGGCCGAAGCCGTTCGACCGGATTCTTCTCCGCTCTTTCGCTCGGTGTGGCGACCCTCACGGGAGTGCTCTTGATGGCTTGGGTGCGCCCGGCGGTGAGTTATGGTTTGCCGCTTTCGGCCGGGGTAGCGATTTACGTAGCGGCCAGCGATTTGATGCCGGAAGTCAACCGCGAGCCGGGGGTCAAGATGGCGGTGGTGGTGTTCATCGGGCTGGCGCTGCTGCTTCTGCTGAAGCGACTGGCGCCGATCTAAGACATGCTTCGAGCACGCTCCATTCTTCTTGTGGCTACCCTCCTGCCGGCATTTTCAACGGATTCCCGGGCGATCTCGCCGGAACAATTTCAATATTCCGGCTACGTCAACGATTTTGCCCGGGTGATTGACCGGGAAAGCGCGCGGCGGCTGGAAGAGCTTTGCGCGGAGGTGGACCGGAAAACGGGCGCGCAGATTGCCATTGTCACGATTGCGTCACTTGAAGGCGAATCCATCGAAGATTTCACGAACCGGCTGGCGATTCGCTGGGGCGTCGGGCACAGGGGCGATAACCGCGGCTTGATGATTCTTCTAGCCATAGGCGATCGCCGGTCACGTATCGAGGTCGGTTACGGGCTGGAGCCCATCTTGCCGGATGGCCGCGTCGGAAGCATCCAGCGGGAATGGCGGCCGCTCCTCCGCAGCGGAAACTATGGCGCCGCTCTGCTTCAAGCCACTTCCCAAATCGCTGAGATCATTGCACGGGACAGAGGCGCCCGTCTGGACTACCAGTCGCCGGGCCGTATTCGGGTTCCCCGTGAAGAGCCGGAAGGGCCCAGGTGGCTGGGAATCCTTGCTTTCCTGATCTTCCTTTTGCTTGTGGGCGGCGGGGGAGGAATCGGATGGTTGTTCTGGCTGCTCCTTGGCGGCTCCGCCCGGCGAGGGCAGCGGGGTGGATGGTTTGGGGGCGGCACCGGCGGGGGATGGAGCGGCGGGGGCGGCTTTGGTGGATTCGGCGGGGGCAGTTTCGGGGGAGGCGGAGCATCAGGCTCTTGGTGAGGTGGAGTACGGTGAAAGGGGTCTCCGATGAATGAAGACGTTGACCGACTCGTGGAAAAGATCAAGTCTGCCTTCGGCGCAGACCTTCGCTCGGTGGTGCTCTATGGTTCGGCAGCGGCCGGGGATTTCCACCCGCAGCATTCGGATTTGAACGTGCTCTGCGTGCTGCATCGGCTTGGTGTGGGGCAGCTTGAGAGGGGCAACGAAGTGGCGCGATGGTGGACCAAGAAAGGCCATCCGGCACCGCTGCTGCTGACGGAGGAAGAGATTCGCAGCTCCGCCGATGTGTTTCCGATCGAATTCTACGACATCAAGATGCAGCACAAGCTCCTCCATGGCGATGACCTTTTTGCCACCATGGTCGTTCCGATGGAGCGCCACCGCATCCAGCTCGAGCATGAGTTGCGCAGCAAATTGCTTCGCCTCCGCGAGCAATACATGGCCAGCCATCACAGCCAGCGCGCATTGCAGCAGCTCCTGCTGGCCTCCGTTTCTACCTTTGGGGCGCTTTTTCGGCATGTGCTGGTCGTAGTTGGCCAGCCAGCGCCAGCAAAGAAGCGGGAAGTTTTCGACGCCCTCGCCGCCGCGTTTGGCCTCGATGCCTCTCCCTTTCTTGCCCTGCTGGATATTCGCCAGACCGGGCGCAGCTTTCCTCTGGCAGAGGGAAGGGCGCTTTTCGAAAATTACCTGGCTCAGGTTGAACGGGTCATCGAGGAGCTGGACCGCCGTGCTTGATGCCTGTGCCTATGGAAACTCGAAACTCGAAATTCGACACCCGTTTTTCGGTTTTCGAATTTCGATTTTCGAGGGCCGGGGGCTTTTGCCCCGAGGCTATGATAGATTATTTCGAGTTTGAGGAGGTCAGGGGATGAAAACAGCCGTCATTGTGTTCGTGATTCTGGCGATTGTCGCGGTTGCCTTCGCCAACGTGTATATTGGTCGGCGCAACGAGATGGTTCGCCTGAATACGGCCGTTCAGGCGCAGTGGTCGGACGTGGACGTGGTGCTTCAGCGGCGATCCGATCTGATACCCAACCTAGTCGAGACAGTGAAGGGATATGCCAAGCATGAAGTGACCGTCTTTGAAGCCATTGCCAATGCCCGGGCCGCTCTCTACGCTGCCCGAACGCCCGCTGACCGGATCGCAGCCAACTCCCAGCTCGATGGCGCGCTGGGCAGGCTCCTGGTCATCGTCGAAAACTATCCCAACCTCAAAGCAAACGAGAATTTCCTTCGCTTGCAGGACGAACTGGCCGGAACCGAAAACCGGATCGCCGTCGAGCGGCGCAAGTACAACGAGACGCTGCAAGCGTATAACACTTTTGTTCAACTGTTTCCGAACAACATCTTCGCCGGTTGGGCCGGCTTTCGACCTAATGACGCCTACTTTCAGGCGAGTGAAGGCTCCCGGGAGGCGCCTAAAGTCAACTTTCTGCCTGTCCCCGCCCCTGCGCCCGGCCGATAGGCGCAACTTTTTGATGGCATAAGGGTTTAACGAGGTGTGGGAGTGATGGCGCCGACTGACGTCCAGCTTATGCTTGGCGTCAAGGAGGGCGATGAGACAGCCTTTGAGCTGCTCCTGGCCCGCTACCGCTCGCCGGTCATTAACTTCCTCTATCGCATGCTCCAAAATAGGGCGATAGCCGAGGAACTGGCGCAGGAGGTTTTCTTCCGTGTTTATCGCGCGCGGAAGGATTACAAGCCCACTGCCAAGTTTACGACATGGATGTTTCGCATTGCCAGCAACCTGGCGCTCAATGCCATCCGGGATGGTCGGGCGGCCAAGGCGCTTGAGGTAGCCGCCGATGAAACGGACGAACAAAGCGACTTCCCGGTCACGCAGGTTGCCGACTGCCGGCCGACGGTGGAGCAGGATATGATGGAGCGGGACCGGGCCCGGGCCATTCGCCAGGCCGTCGGGGCGCTGCCGGAGAAGCAACGGACAGCCGTTTTCCTCCACAAGTATCAGGACATGGAATACACGGAGATTGCCAAGATTATTGGCTGTTCGGAATCGGCCCTGAAATCGCTTCTCTTTCGGGCCTATGAAACCCTACGGGAACGATTGAAGCCCCTCGTCGAACCCCCCTGCGGGAGGGACGAGGCCGGGTTCCCAGTGCATCCGGACAAAGCGGGGGGTGCAAGATGAATTGCGCGGACCTGGAAAATCGAATGATTGGCTTTCTCGACGGCCGGCTGAGCGCCACCGAGCGAGAAGAACTCGAGCGACACTTTGCCGCCTGCGCCCCATGCCGTTCGCGAGCCGAAGAGTTTCAGCGGCTCTGGGATGCTCTCGACGAGATGCCGGCCATCGAAGCTTCCCCTGCCTTTGGCCTGCGTTTGCGGGAGCGCCTGCAAGCTGCGCCTGTTACGGTGAGTTCGCTTTGGGGTTGGCTGGTGCCGCAGTTCCGGATGGTTTTCGCCACCGGCGCCCTGCTGGCCTTGGCCTTAGTGCTCGTGCGCATGCCAGAACCGAACAGTCCAATGCGGGCGACGCCGACCGGCGGGGGGCTCGCCCCGGTGCAAATGCAAGCCGGCGAGTTGACGAACCCCGATGAGCAATTGAAACTCCTTGTGAACTTGCCGGTGCTGGAGGATTACGAAATGCTGGATAGCTTCGAGGCTCTCTCGGAGTTGCCGGCGCAAAAGCAGTCCAGCAAGGAGATGTAGGGAAACCTTATGAGTCGAAGTCGGAAAGTCAGCATCGGGCTGGTGCTAGCGGTCGTGCTTTTGTCTTTCATCCCGTCGGTATCAGCCCAAGGGCTCCGCCGGGACGGGCCGCCCCGGCGCCCGGGAATGGGCGCGCAGCGCATGCCTCCCCCCACCGATCGCGCCGAGCAGGAACGGCGCAGGCGGGAGATAGAGCGGCGGCGCCAAGAGGGCGGGAGACCGCTTCCTCGACCTCGCCAGCAACTAGGGCCGTTTGACCGCGGCGGGGTTGGCGTCGCGCCACAGCTTTGGGAGCGCATCAAGGATCTGCCCCCGGAGGAGCGCGAAAGAGTGATTGTTAACGACGAACGCTTTCGTCGCATGCCCCCGGAGCGACAAGCTGTAATCCTGGAGAGATTCCGCCGTTTCAACGCTTTGCCACCCGAACGGCAACAAATGCTGCTGAACCGGCAACGAGCATGGCAAGGCCTGACCCCGGAACAACGCCGGAAAGTCCGCGAAGAGATTTTTCCGCGCTGGCGAGCTCTCGATCCAGAGCGGCGCCGGCTGCTCGCCGGGAAACTGCGGGAACTGCGAGACATTTCGCCCGACGAGCGCGCACTGCGCCTCCATGACCCAGAATTCACTCAGGGGCTCAGCGATCCGGAGCGCTCGCTCCTGATCGACCTGAGCCATCTCGGCGGCCCCCGCGTTGCCCCACCCGCCGAGCCAAGCCCCTAGTCCGCTGCCGGGCCATCCGCTCCCCCAAAGGGTGCCGAGAGTAGTCACTCCAGAACGCAACTGGATCCGTCCCTTCTGACAACGGGGACCCTTTCCCCGTGGATGCGGTTGCTGAGCTTTCTTCCGCAGCCTGCTTGCTCGAGCGCCATCCCCGGCGCCTGCGTCTGAATTTCAAAATGAAACCGCAAGCCGGCTCCCTGTTTTAGCGGCCCCGCTCGATCCCCACTCCTTTCCCTTTATGGTTCCGGTCTCTGATACCAATCAGCCCACACCAAATCTAGTGGCTGGAGCGCACCAGACACCTAGCGCTCGTTGAAATCAGCAGGAGTCGAAAAAAATTTTCCCAAAAGGCATCCGAACCGTCATTTTTCTCTTGACAAGCTTTTGCGCCTGCGTACAATCCGTGGGCAACAGTGGGTTGAAGTGGTAACCAGTGTCAAGCTGTGGTGAGGCGGGGACCCAAGCCGAGCCCGATCTCAGTGGGAAGACATGCTTCGCGGCAACTATCCGGCGAAGGTGGACGAAAAAGGCCGACTGAAGATTCCCGTGCTCTTTCTCAAGGCCATGAAAGAGGGCTATTCCGGGCAGTTTTACGTCACCAGTCTGAACGGCGACTACGTGCGGATTTACCCCCACGAAGTCTGGAGCCGGATCGAGGCGAAGGTGGCGCAACTGGGCAGCTTCCACAAGACGAAGCGCAAGTTCCTGAATCGAGCCAACTACTTCGGCCAACTTGTGACGATGGATAACCAGGGGCGGGTTTTGATTCCGGCGGTCTTGCGCGAATCAGCGCAGATGAAAGGCGAGGTTGATGTCCTTGGTTGCTTGACCTATCTGGAAGTCTGGAATCACCAGCGGTTTATGGAAGAGATCAAGAAGAACCCGATCACGACAGATGATGAGAAGACGTTGGACGAACTGGGCCTGTAGTGGTGGTATGGCATAGGCCGGTTTTGCTGGAGCAGGTGATTGGCTGGCTGGCGGTTAAGCCCGATGGGACTTACGTGGACGCGACCGCGGGAACCGGCGGCCACAGCGAAGCGATTCTGAGCCGGCTGACGACGGGAAGGTTGATCGGGATCGATCGAGACCCCCGGGCGCTGGCGGTTGCCCGGGAGCGACTGCAAGGCTACGGGGGGAGGGCAGTGCTGGTGCAAGCAGAGTTCAGTCGCGTGGACGAGGTCGCCCGGGAGCTGCAACTTCCCCCGGTGGACGGCTTACTGGCTGACCTGGGTGTTTCGAGCTTGCAACTGGAGCGGCCCGAATTTGGGTTTTCCTTTCAGGAGGCCGGGCCGCTGGATATGCGGATGGATCCGGGCCTGAAGATCACTGCGGCCGAGCTGGTCAACACGACCGACGAAAGGGAACTGGCTGACCTGCTGTATGAGCTGGGTGAGGAAACGAATTCCAGAAGGATTGCCAGGGCGATTGTGAGGGCGCGACCGATTCGGGACACGCTCCGCCTGGCGCAAGTTGTGGTGGGGGCCCAAAAAGCAAGGGGAAGGCAGAAACTGCATCCCGCAACAAAAACGTTTCTGGCGCTGCGGATTGCGGTGAATCAAGAGCTGGAGGAGCTCGAGCAGTTTCTCAGGCGGG